>SDBT01001924.1_pt1 | contig 37300 bp, 60 predicted proteins | sample 2277101 | NCBI WGS metagenome assembly SDBT01 (sample SAMN10404973, study PRJNA504765) | marine sediment metagenome | isolation source: marine sediment core GS10_PC15, 103 cmbsf | place: Arctic Ocean: Southern Knipovich Ridge | collected 2010 | reverse complement strand
GGCGCAGTAACCCAACAACATATCTCGATCATTAACCATATACCTTTTTGTGTCGGCTGTATGCACCACGTCGTCTACGCCTAATACCATTATATCAGACATATGCGCGCCCTTCCAATGCTGGCGAGTTGATGTGATGTATTCAAACCATATATTTCTACAGCTTTTTAGTGCTTCCATTTTCCTTTATCCTTTTGCTTGCCTTTTCCCGGCATGTTAATAAGTGTTTGTCAAACTTGGCCTTTGCCTTGCCGCGCGCCGTGCTTGCCGGGTGTCCATAGACAACCAACATCTTAAACTGACAGTACGGACATGCGTATTGAAAACTACTCATTTACCTTAAACCTTATTATTTCGTGCAAGTCCGGCATTTTCCCGCATTCCAGGCAAATGTCATATTTCGTGGCTTCAAGTATCGCGTGTTCGTTTTGGCACGTTGCCGCGTGGACGGTTTGTATAATCGGTTGCCGCCCCCAGGCAAACACGGCGCTTATTACATCCAACATATTGACGCTGAATTTATTACTGTCATCGAGCGTAACCGGTATATTTGGATTCAATGCGGTTTGTTGATTACATCGCACTTGAACCATTAATCGAGCCACGGCTTCCGGGTCGATTTCGAGTAAGTGATTTAATAAATTTACTACCTGTTGCGCTGTTACCTGTTTCACTTGTCGGCGTCCTGATGTATGACTTCCTGTAAGTCGGCCACCTGTTGACGTAGTGTCCCGATCTCGCGGATAAGTATTTTATTCATGGCGAATATAAACGCCTGTACCGGCATACTCCTTACTCCCCACTCGCTAGCCATTTTTTCCATAGGTCCGCCCTGTATCATCCGGGCATGTGTCGCTATTTCCTTTTCGATCATGTCTTGATATTCCATTATTCTATCCCCAATTCCGTTTCACAGTTGCCAATAATAATATTACAGCCCTCAAAACAATTGACTTGGCCATCAAATTTTCCATATTCGTTAATCGCTTTTTGCAGCTTTTCAATATCTTCGTGTAGTGCGCCTATAGCAAGGCACGCTGTCTCTTCATCATATATTTCACCACGCCCACTTACGTCCCTCATGTCTGACGGTAAGTCTATGGTGTAGCCCCTACCGTCTGAGTCAATGATCGCGCCTTCCGGTGTTGCTACGCCCCACCCGCTCCATTCGTTTTCGGTTTTTATTCGATCCGACCTGTCTAAATACCATCCGTAGCCCACCAACATAACAGCCGCCATTACGACAAGCATAATCCAATGTTTCATTGTTCTCCACCTTCCTTTTCATATCGGTTAATAACTTCCTGTACCGCTTCCGGGTACGCTTTCGACAAGAAACAAAACGCCGCACGTAAATGATATATCGCCTTTTCCCTGCACAAATCCTCCCATTCCCTATTTAACCGTGGCGCTATTTCCGCGTATGTTATGGCGTGCACCGTTTCCTTCACCGCTTCCATTGCCGCTATTGACTGGTTTTCCTTTGTCAGAAACGGGCCACACTCGGGTTCCTTAAACTTGATACACAAGTCTATTAGCTCGTCTGGATTAATTGGCGCTTTCATTTCAAATGCTCTGGCAGTTCGGTTATATCTTCGTTGCCGTCGTTACTTGTCTTGCGCCCGTACACAGACGGGAACCACCTTTTAAACGGCATAACTTTTTTCGGGTCTATGTCGGAGTACGTTATATAATACATCTCACAAAATAGAAACATGAAGCACGTCGGGCGTAACGGGTTTATACCGCATGGACATACCCGTACACCTTCGATCTGTTCACGGTTACGGCCACATGGATAAATAAACGCCGCGTCCTTACCTTCCGTTATAAGCTCGGCAAGTGTTTTATATTTAATACTGCCCGGTACGTTGCGGAGTGTTATCATTTGTTAATTATCGCTTTTTGTGGGGCATGCTATCCAACAGGGTTCATGCTCATTTATTTGACAGTCCGGCCACGTGCATTTTGATTTATCAATTACTATTTTCATTTTCCACCTTCCAGCAACGCCAACAACGCGGTAGGTATATTCACCTGTACGCATCTCGGCGGGTTCAATCCCTTTGCCACATTGTTGACCTCAAATATACCCGGCAACCTCAACGGCGCTTCCAGCCTACCGCCGCCCAACTCCATTCCGACATTTCGAGTATAAATCTGTACAAAGTCCCGCTTCCTGTAACCGTGCCAGATATCCCGATCTATTCCACAAATTTCCCGCCAGCCGCCTAACGCTTCGATTGTCGAGTTAATGGCCGGATCGAATGTCACGGTCTGGTACGCGCCATATCGCCGCATGGCTGACGTTACAAGGATATGGGCCTGTTGCGCCCGTAACGTCATATCCTGTACCTGGGCGTACTCTATAAGCTCGGACGGCTTAGGCATGAACTTATCGCGCTTAATGGCCAACATAAAGGCTATTCGTAACCTGTCCACTGGTATATCCTGTAACGCTTCCCAGTAGACCTTGGCCCGTTCGGGTGTCATAGTGCCGGTTTTGTCTAACGTTGAGTGCGCCGCCATCAACAGGCTTTTAAATTCTGAATTTGTTATTTTCATTATTTAATATCCTCTCATAATTCGTATTGTTCCTAATCCCACATAAATACCTATCGAAATATAAGGGCCGCGCCCATCGTGGTATACTGGCGTCCACAAATGAATCCAATTATGATCGTGTGCACGTCGGGACAGCCAATCAATCGCATAATTCACTTTATCATGGGGCCAGCGCATTACTAAAATGCCCTTAAAAAATGAGCGTGGGCTTATCCAATAACTATTTTGCATTTTTACTCCCCATGTCCGATGCCTTCATTAACCGCGTCAATATCCTTTTCCATTGCCGTCTTAACTGGCGTGTAGTTTTCCCATAAATAAGGCTCGTATTCTTTATCAGGCCCATAGAAACGTTGAGCGCCCATAGTCTTGTCGGGCTTTCCGGTTATATCTTGTGCGTAGTTCAAGGTTGCCTTGTACATCATACCGGCGGTTGCCTCTTTTGCCTGTATTCTAGCGTGAAATGCTTTACCCGCTTTTGATTTATTACTGCGTCCAAGTGGCTCTGTAATTGGGTACACCTTCCAACACTTTTCAAATTCATCTGTATAAGTATTAGGCGGCTTGACTTTAGGCTTGCGCGCACCCTTCCCTGTCCTACTCCCTTGTCCTATTCCTAATCCTATTCCTATAGCGGATGCTTCCGTTAAGGCATCAGTGAAGGCTAACTGGAAGGCATCCCGGAAGGCATCGCTTAAGCCTTCCATGTAGGCATAAATATCTTTTAAGTATTTGATTTTTAAGTCGCATTCGGGTATCAGGTCGAAGTACATAACCCACGATTTTACAACATTTACCGACTGTGGCGGGTTATATTGTATGACGTTCAGGACATATACGACATGGTTTTTAAAGTCCGCTTCCACCATGCCCGCGCCTACAATTTCCATGAATGCCTTTTGAAATACATCGTTATGCCACGATAAAAACGCCGCCATACCGGGCATGGTTTCCCGAAATATGCCGGGAAGGGACGTGGTGTGCGGGCCGGTCAACAGATAAAACCATACCAACTTAGCCTTATCGGAAAGCTCTAAAAACTTTTTATCCGTCCATATTCTGACGTATATGCGGCGGTAGATTTTAGTTGTCAAATTAAAGCCCCGCTGCTTTTTGGATTTTATCCTTATCGTCTTGATGTATGCAGACATACGGAAAATCTAACGTGAACCCCTGTCCCGACCCGCTACATTCCATTGTTTTTGCGGATTTAATCGCCTCCTTGGTTTCCTCAAGCTGCTTTTCGAGTCGGGCGTAGTCTTTGTATTCAACATAATTGCCATTTCCATCTACACATATTGACGGGTCATTTGACGGGTCGCCGTCCCCATATACATCTGAATATCGTTTTACTTTTTCATCCATCTTGTGTGCTCCGTTCTAACGCTTTTATGGCACATTCTTTTTGAGCGCAAGTTAAAACGCCGTGGATTAAATAACCACCAGTTAGCGCCCCGGCACCGCATATGTCGCACTTCATCATTGCTTCGAATAATTCGTCTGCTTGTTTGTCGGTTACTTTTTCACTCATAGCGGCTCCATCGCGCACCTACACATTGGGTGTAGTGGCGGCGACAACGGTTTCACCACCCAACTACTTGTGTGGCACCTTTTACACCATGACAATAAAACTGGAATGTCAAGCAAATCTGCCGAATATTTAATTGACGCATTGGTCAATTCTATATCGTGCCCTTTAATTAGACATACTATCTTATTAAACAACCTATTCACAATAAAACCTCTTTTCCAGCCACCCTTCCGTTATGCAACAATTGTCACACTCGCCGGTACCGTCCAATCCCAGCCCGTGAGATTTCCCGTCGCTCGGGGTTTCGGCACCGTAGCATATCACATGCCCGTATTGCGTGACAAGCGAGTACGTGCCCGCGCCGAGATAGTCCGGCGGGTCAGGGTATACGTCGCCATCGGTAATGTCGAAAAACCTTATTTCAGGCCAACAGAAGTACGGATCGCTCATTATGAAAAGCAGCGCCCGGTCGTCTATCTGTATCAACTTTATTGTCGCCATGGTTTTACTGTCACGCTCTGGCGGGCCACAAGCCACGACAAGGGCTAATATTAGTATGGCGTACTTCATTTGTGGCTACTTTCGATGTATTTGATTTCGCCGTGTTCGTCGTCGAAAACCACTCGCACCCGGTAGACCTTGTTGATATGTTTAACAAACGGCGCGGGGTCTTTAGTTGTGTTGAATTTCATACACGAGTAGATGATATATTTAAACAAATGGCCGGCGCGAACCGGATTGAGGCCCATTTCGAACGCTATAACCGCTGGTATATCCTCTACAGCTTCCGGCATATTATTAATAACCACCAACGCTTCCCGCGCCTGGCTGCCCGTAAATTGGGTTATTTCAGTTTGTTGCTTCATGTTTCGCTTTAAGGGCCAGCATCATGGCGCGTTTAAAGTCCTTTTCAAAACACAAATTTTCACCTGTACCCTTGTAATGAATACAGTGTATTTCCCCTTTTGGTAGGTATTCATAAATCAATGTACCAGTTTCCATTAATTCAATAAACTTTTCCAGTATCACGGCGGGGTCGCTGATGTGGTCGGGGATGGAAAAATCTGACTGCTCTCCACACCCTACGCATTCACGGTATGTTGTATGTGGATTATCCATATCCATGACGCGATTATGTGGACACTTCTTTTTAATTTTGGCTTGATACCACGCATTCAGTTCATCGTTTGTGAGTGTCATAAATCCATATCCCCTTGTTTTGGCGTATCCGTTTCCGCCGGCGGGAATTTAGCCTTTAACCATGCCTCATACCTGTCAAAGTCACCGTCCTTCATTTCACCGATGACCTTTGATATAATAGACCTGTCGGACAGCGTGTCTATGTAGCCGTTTATTTCGTCAGACTCGGCCCCGTAGCCCTTCAACATCCCATATATCGCGCCACGTTGCTTAGTTGTACCCGGGAAGTCGCCCGAACTACCGCCTGTTTGCCCCGTTTCCGGCGGCTCTGGCGTGTTTTCGGGTATACTGGCACTGTCGGGCGTTATGTCAATCGCCGGGGCTTGTGCGGCCTCTGGTAGCATTTCCATGTTCCCGGCACCGGCCTTGATCTGGAAGTACATGCGCTTTTTAGCTTCCCGCTCTACATATATCGGGCCTAAGATTTCCCGTATGTTTTGCGCCGTCAATGTTTCCTGTCCTGATTCCGCCAACCTGACTATGTGTTCTCGGGCGGATTGCGGTATCAGGGTCCGGGCAACGTTACGCTCGGCAAGGCGGCGGGCGATTACCGGAAAGTCTTGCGGCCGCTTTTGGTTTTTCTTGCCTTGGAAGTCAAAGTATGCCGTGGCTTCCCGCTGTACGCCGGTAAATATATCGCGTCCGATTGCCTTACATTCGTAATATTGTTTCATGTTTAACTTGGTTACCTTGAGATATTCAACAGAAATTTGAATGCCGCCCATGTGCCGGATAAATTCATCGACACCGTTGATTCCCAAATCAATCGCGTGCGTATGGTTTCGCTTTTCCTTCATGTATTTGCAATTGAATTTACAGTTGACCGTGCCGGCGGCGGTTGCAAAGGGCAGGTTGTAGATCATGTGGCCGATGCTTAAGCCACGTTGTGCGTTGAGTATAGATTGTACGTCCATGTCGTCAAAGGCGTCGAATACTTCCACCTTGTCGTCAGTCTTTACGGCGGGCTTGTTGGTTGTTTTGTTCGCGCCTATCGGTTCGGGCGTTTTTGGTTTGTCGTTGCTCATTATTCACCATCCTTTAATTCCATCTGTTTACCCTGCCCGGTAGATTTCGACATACCGTCATTTATCCAATCAAGTAGCGCCTGTTTAGCGAAGCGCCATTGGTTGCCGATCCTGGAGCCTCTTATCGCATCCGTAGCCAATAGCCGGTTTACCGTGGTTTTGCTTATCTGTAGATATGTGGCCGCTTCCTGAACCGTCATAACGTCAAGGGCGTTATCTTCGATCATGGCGCGCTTGCCGTCAATGTCCGGTATGTTCTCGGCGCTGTCGCCTACTTTTGTGTATGAGCGGGTGGGTACGGCGCAATCAAAATGCTCGGGTGGACTTATCGGGCGCTTGATTTCATCCATTTCAAGCCGGTTTATTCGCTTTTCGTGTTCGTTTTGCGTTGCCAATAATATTCTCAGCATATCCTTTGTTGTAAACTCAAACGCCATCTTTTCTTTATCTGCCATATTACACCTTCCTTTGTCTGGGTTATAAGGATTGTCACGTCCAGTCAATATCCTCTGGCGCTGAATATTATCAACGCTATTCCACGCTTCACTTGTTCCGTATATATCTGGTATAGTTTTAAGATTTGCGTCCAACATAATTAAAACTCCGTATGACACAATTCGTAGTACCCGCAATACTCCGGCTTACACACCCAATTAGCTTGCCCACCGTGCATAAGATTTGCGGGAAGGTAGACGCCCTTACATATACAATCATATACGTAATTAACTACCGTCCAGTATCGCTTAACATCGTGCTCGGTTCGGGTAGTCCGATACTGTACCGCCGCCTTATCCTTTTTCCGGTTTATCATCAGGTCGAATCCAACCGCCGGGATAACGCCGCCCTCATTCGCCGCCACGCATCCGGCATAAGCGGTAAGCTGTGGGTTGATACGTACCACGTCGTCACTGTAAGCCCGCTTACTTGTCTTATTGTCGATCACTACCAACTGCTTAGACTCTTCCGCTATCAAGTCCACGAACGCCGTGAACGTGTACGGGACGTTGCCGAATACGATGCTGTACCGCTGTTGCACCTTAAGCGGCTGAGTTTTCGGCGCTAAGTCCTTATGGAATACTCCGACAAGTCCGATGCCGTCCTTTTCGGTTTCCGCTGGCGTGGCGTTTGTCCAATCGGTTTCATCGGTACGCTGTTTTAAATCCTCCACAAATACGTCGGTAAGCACGCTTAGCGGTTCATCCGTGCCGCTTTCGATCTTTTGTTTATAGTTGTGGTTAGCCGCGGCATCCACGGCGCTCCCGAGGGTCATGGGCGCACTTGGCGGCATAATCATGCCACGTCTATACCGGTACATATACTGACGGCCACATTTAAGGTACTGGTTGACTTGACTGTAACTCAAATGACCGGGCGCTTTGAGTATTACGATTGCCTTGTACGCTTCCTTTAAATGAGCAATCTGTAGCGCTTCGATGGGCTTGCCGTATAATTCGGTTACGCCCCGGTCTTTAAGCGCCTTTACGTAATCTGCTTTGATAAATCTTTTTTTAGCCATTGCTTTCCTTCCTCAAATAAATCCTTTATTGCCGTCTTTATACGCTATCGGCTTTTCGTTACTGAATTGTTCCCGCCACTCTTCCGCCGTCAATTCAAAGTCTGCAAATACGGTGCATTTCTCGGCGGCGTATTCGCATAATTCATCAAGCGTTTTAAACACTGGCGACTGTGGCGAGCCTTCCGACGTGGTTTCCCATAGCTGGTACCCGTCGCCTTTCGGCGGTTCTGTTTGTTTAAACCAACGCTCAAAAAATGTATCCGCCAACTCTTCTCTTGTCTCTTTTGCTCGCGCATGTTTGAATAAATATTCCGGTTCTGGCGCTATGTATCCCCACCATACCGCGCCTAAAGGCCAATCAAAGTCAAGCGGTACACGTCTTAATTCTCTACCCATGTTAATCCTCTTCCTTCCTTGCATTCCTGAATAGCTGAAACTCCGTATTAAATTCAAGCTCGGCTACTCCGATATGCCCGTACTTGTTTTTCGCTATGATCGCTTCCACTTCATCCGCTTCCTTGTCCTTTTTATACAGGAATATAATCAAGTCGCCGTCTTGTTCCAGGCTCCCGGACTCCCGCAAGTCTGATAACTTAGGGCGCTTATCTTCCCGCTTTTCCAAGTCCCGGTTTAACTGACTGATACCGATAACGGGTATGTTTAAATTTTTCGCTATCGCCTTCAACGTCTGGCCTATGTGCGTTACTTCCTGTTCACGACTCCTGCCGCGCTGGCTTGCGTTTATCAACTGTAAATAATCCACAATGATAAGTTTTACGTTGTACTCTGACTTCATACGGCGCGCTCTGACAATAATATCGTTGGCGGTCATGGGTAAAGTGTCATCAACGTAGATGGGCAACTTCATCAAGGCGTTAGCCGCCTCAACCAATCCCTTCCAATCGCTGTCTTTGATACGCCCGAACATTATGGACGTGTTGTTTATAAACGACTCGCCACTTAAAAGGCGCTGCATTATCCGAGTGAGTGGCATTTCAAGGGAAAAGATGCCAACCGGGTCGCCATCGTTTGCCACGTTGCGGGCTATGTTAAACGCCAGTGAAGATTTACCGACACCTGGACGGGAAGCGAGTATGATAAAGTCCGCTTCGACAAGTCCGATGATTCGGTAGTCAAGGTTTGATATACCGGTTTTTAACCCATGGGTACCTTCCGCCTGTATCTTTTCAATCAGCTTAATGGTTTCGGGTATCATTTCCCGCATGGAATATATAGTTTTGATCTGTCGTGATTCCGTCACATCAATCATGGCGGCGGTACTGTCTACTATGAATCTGTCAATGTCCGCCGGTTCATCGTAAGCCTGTACCGCTATTGACCGGGCCGTTTCGATAATCCGCCGTAACGTGCTTTTATCCTTGACCACTTTGGCGTATGCGTTGATGTGTCCCGCCGTCGGTACCAACTCCGTAAGCGCGGATATGTACGATATGCCGCCAGCCTTTTCCAGTTTGTTGTTGGATTTAAGCGCGTCCGTCAGGGTAACAAGGTCTACGGGTTCGTTAAGGTTATATAGATCAAGTATGGCTGTATAAATGGTACGATTCGTGGCGTTGTAAAAGTCGCCGGGTTTAATGAAGTCGCCCACCTTGTCGATGGCTTCATTGTCTAACAGGATGCCACCTAATATTCCTTGCTCGGCTTCCACGCTGTTCGGTGGTACTTTGGCTTTCACTTAAATTTTTGCCTTAATTATATAGGGCTTGCCCAAAATGGCGGAAGGCATCGCTAGGCTTGGAGTCCATAAAAACACTCCATTGTCATCATGCAATCGGCTAACTATCTTATAAGTTTCCTCGGACATTATAAATACCGCGTTATCTCTTCTTTTCGGAGATCCGGCAACAGCGACAAACCAATCAATTAATTGGGATGCCGTTATATCTGACGTAACAATTAAATCTAAATCATAGGCTTGGCATTCATCCGGGTTTATTAATCCCGTGTCTATGTTTTCACATAACGTTAATAGCTGAGTTTTAAGAGTGTGATTGTTCATCTAATCCCCTTTTTAAAATTAATGGCGGCGTTCCGGGATCGAACCGGATAAGTGCTCCCAGCGTTAATGCCGCTGTGCATCCGCCGCCGCCCGTAGGTGCAGGTTACGGGCTACCCTGTTTAATCTATCCTCTATACTTGGCTTTAGGTAAAAAGGGGAAATGAATTTTTGCGGCTTCGTAGCGAAGCTTAGCGCCACTGTATGCGACAAACTCCGGGGTTCCTATTCCCATGTAAACGGCGTAATCCCGATCCTTTTCGGGTGTCCCGCTTATCAGGACATAAGACAGTATAGTTTCGTTTTCGGATTGATTTGGAATGTTGGCTCTTTCAACATTGACTATATACATTTTCTGCACCTTCCTTGTTTTGGGTTAAAAATTATAGATATGATTATTTACCCTATTTGTACGTTTGTCAATAGGCAAGGCAATAAAAATGCACATAAACGCATAATAATTTAAAAGGCTAGTGATAACAGTTAGTTACAGGGTAGCCCGGCGGCCTTCAAAAGGTCGGTTTTCAACACATATGACTTACGGTACTTGATAAGTAGCTCGGTAACGTCTCTGTGAAACTTCCGCCAATCAATCAGCTTTGCCGCCGGATGATAATTAAACGCGCCCACTTTATACAGGTCTACATATTCGTGTGTGGCGATAATTAAATCAAGGGTTTGTTTCGGGTCTATCACCGGTTCCAGGCTCGCCCATGTTCGTAGTCCGTACTTTTTCGCCATCCACAAAGCGCCTATACGCTCATGTGGCGGCGCGGCGTTCGGTTCCCATTCCTTACTATCTACATCGCTGGTAAACGTCAGGGAAGCGCCCACCCAATCGGACGACCTTAAAATATGGAAGTCTCGGGTCATACGTAACCCGCCCTTGCTTAGAATCTTAACCGGCACATCGGCGGCGTGTAATATCTTAATAGCCTTGCGGGTTAATTCGTGGCTCTCTTCCGCTGGTTGGTACGGGTCGCAAGTGAAGCATAAAAATACCGGTAGCGGCTTGCCCAATTGATCGCGCATGTGTCGTACCTCTTGCGCGTCCGCTTCGATCTTTTTAAGTATGTCCTTACGCGGGTGGGTACTGGCGTGGAAGGTAGCCCGATCCTTATGTAATACCAACGGCGCATAACAGTACGTGCAGCCGTGCGTACAACCGCTGTAATGGTTGACCGCCAGTGGCGCATATTCCGCCGCCCGGCCTTTAGGTTTGTATATCGCTTTCATTAGATATATCTTTCAGCATTTCCCTTGCCAGTGTATCGGATTGTAACTCGCCATGTTCGCGGTAGTATTTCCAGCCCTCGACTAAACCACGCCGCCTTAAATAAGCGTGCATTCTCGCCAAGTCGTCAAGCGCATTGCTTAAATGGCGCATGGCTATGTCGCGGCGGCGCATGGGTTTAAACATCAGATACAATAAACAGCTGGCCGCCACAAATAAAAGCGCCGCCGTTATACTAATCAGTGCCATTGCCGTTACCCCCTGCCGCTTCGCCCGAGCCGACAAGTTTTAATATGCCTTCAAAGCATATTTTTTTAGCGTTGTGTGGTAGGTAGCTGAAATAGAACCCGGCAAAGTCTACAAGATTGTCAATCTCTTGCGCGTCAGTTTTCGCCACCCGCCGCACCTGCCATAAAAAATCAACCGCCGCTTTTTGTAACGCGGAATCTTCAAATACTTCCATGGGTGGGAGTTTGTCTTTAGTCATATTATTAAACACTAATTTCCACCATACTCGCGGCATGATCTTTTTCGATAATGTGAATTTTGTTACATTTTACAATATCGGTCATCGTATCCCATGAATAAACATATAAAGACCATCTTTTCCCATTCATCATTTTATACCCGTAAGCCCCCCATCTTGCCAAATCCCACTTGACTGTAGAATATATCCTAAAGCAATTGTCCGTTGAAAAAGTATATTCGGAAAAAAACTCATCTAACCTGTCAGTTAATTTCTCAGCTATTTTACCTTCGCCTATTTTATTCCTACTCATACTATAAACCTGAATACTCTATGAGATCATTGCGGTTAATGCCCAGTGCCGCCGCATATTTTTTCAAGGTGTCGATCCGAAAGCGCCGCCGGTCTGATTCGTAGTTGGCCACCGTCCCGGTTGACAATCCCAACCGACGGGCTAATTCGGCACGCTTGACGCCTTTGCTCTCACGGAAGAGCCGTAATGCGTTGTGTCGTCTAAATCCAGCACACTGACGGGCACTGTCCGCCTTTTTGGGCATAATGTACTGTATAAGACATTTACGGCCCTTGGCGGCCCCGTGAGGCGGTATTCCGTTGCGGCACTCTTTACAGGTATCGCGGTTGTCGTAGGCTTGCTTAAGGATATGTAATACCAGTTCCCGGTCAGTCACACTCGATGGAAACGGAGCGCGGTAGTATTCCCATATCGACCAATCGTTGTCGATGTTTAAATATTCAGCTTCTTTTATTCTATCCATATTGTTTAATCCCGCTGGCGGTACAGGCCAATGTCGTTAGGCGTATACACCCCCACCTTAACCTGTACCGCACTACACATGTGGCGGACTAATATAATACCACCGTTTGTACGTATGTCAAGATACCCAAACGACAAAGGCGGCGTCAAAGCCGCCCCTGCCGTGAGAAGGAACACACAAACAAGCATCCCGGTTATTAGGGTTTCCGGTTACCCGGCATCTTACCACGCGGTAAATCGCTTTGCACATCCGCGCTATCTTTAACCGTGTCGGTTGATTCACAGTCATCAACGGCTACTGAATACTCGGCTTTGTTAATATGTTCGACAAGTTCGGTAAGGTCTGCTACCTGAATTTCAAGGCTTTCAATATGGCGCGCGGATGCTATCGGGTCTGGCGGGGTCGAAGATGTAGCGCCGCCACTCTTACCGTCGGCATACGCCTGTCCAGCCATGTACGCTGATGGAATGGCACCATAGAAAAAAGTAACAATCTGCGCGATACCATCAACAACGTTAGGAGGGATTTCCCGATGAAATGCCGCTGTAAGAATTGCCACGATAGTATTTATTATAAGGCCTACAATCATCGCCTTAACTTTTTTGCTGGCTAGAAACTTTTTCATTTAACTAACTCCACGTAAGTCATACCCGCCAGTATTAAACCGTCAAGCAACGCCGCAATGCCAACCTGTACATATGCCTTTTGCTTTCGGTAGATGGGTATGGTTTGAAGTGTGCCGCGTAACGGGGTCATGTACGAACCTTGCGCCTTTTTCTTTTTCAACTCGGCTTCGGTTTCGATTAGCTTCATTTCCAGGGCATCAAGCTGGTTGGCCGCTTCGGTCATAAGCTCTTCGCAGGCTCGCAAGTCAGCGACGGATTCGTCTATATCTTGCGCCATCACGGGCGTGATTAACAGCGCCACAGCCATTAAGATGATTAGCGCCTTTTTCATTCAGGCACTTCCGGTATGCCAATGGTAGCGCCGTCCGGCAATGGTTCACGCTCCCGTATCCGCTCCACGGCGTCAATAACTTTAGGCAGCATGCCAAGCGCGTCGGTTATGGTCGGGTTGATAACTTCCTTGAAGTCCTTACAGAATTGATCTTCAATTGTGTTACTGTCGCACCCGGCCTCTACCTGTTTAACAAGCGCCGGATATACGCCCTGAAGCCCGCCAACGGCCATACGTGCGGCGGCGTATTCGTCAATGTTCTCGGACTCGCAAGCGGGAAAACTTATCAGCGCGGCGACTGCCACCCATGTAATACTTATCAGGATAAGCATCAACACCGCTCGACTTATCATCTTGTCTCGCCATTTATAAATATCCATATAATACCCTTCCTTCCTTTTCTGGTTATGACAACATTAAGCCGACAAGCCCGATGGCTACCGGCGTGGAATGGCCGTCTATCGTTTCCCGTAGCTCTTTTACAAGCTCGCCTACTTCCGGGTTTTTAAGTATCTCGGCGGCCATCTCTTGCCGACTCTCGGCGTGCACGGCGTATGGCCTTGTAAGCGGGTTTTCCTTTAATGAGGCCATGGCCTTTTTAAACGCCTTTTCCAAATCGTTCATAAATTTCCTTTCCGTTTAAGTTATTGTTGCGCGGCATAGGCGAAGATACTATTTGGCGACCTACACCGCGCGTTAAGTGAGAAAAGCATTAACTTAATAATACATAGGTTGTTACGTTTGTCAAGATACCCAATAATATAAAATACCGCCGTGGGCCGTCGGCGGTTAATTTCACCACACTATAAGTTGATTTTCTTGTACGTGATACTTTTTAAAACCGTTTCCACCGTGTCCGGGGTAGCGCCGTGCGATCGCGCCCACTGGCGTAAGTATGTACGGGACTTGATACCCGGCGGCGCGCATTTTTGAAGATGCCACGCTTCCCGTCCGCGCCTGCATAGCTGGACGTTGCCGGGTGTCGAGTAGATATTATACCAACCATACATAGCCATGTGCTTATAGAATCGTAACAGATCGGCGCTCTTGGCTCTTGTGCGGCCACTGTCGAGCGGATAGACGCTATTAACATCGAAGTCACAAGCTCTGGCATGGCCGTGCATACTCCAACCGGGCGCGGCCGCCAATCCGGGCTTATTCTTTTTAAGCCTTATTTGTACCGCCAACGTCCGTAAGGTTTCCGTAACCCTGAAGCCGTTGCCACTGGCCGTCCACGCGCTTATAGCCGTTACAAACGACTCCCATACATCGGCATTAATCCACATGGTAGCGACCTTGCCAGTGTACCGGGTAAGCGCGATGGGCTTCAGCTCAATCACCGTGCCGTGGTGAGGTTCGCCCTTTTTCCCATAGTGGTCGCGGTAAACCTGATATACTATTACGTCCCTATCCGGTACGTATGCTTTCAGATAGTCCCGTAACGCCTCTTCCGTTCGCGGACCGGGTATGCCGTCCACCGGACCGGGGTCGAAGCCGTTATCTAATAGTATCTTTTGGGCCGATACTACATCAAACTTACTCATGGCCGTTGTTCCCTGTCGATATATTGCGCCGCCTGTGGCGTCCGGTTCCCAGTTTATCTTCCACCCGCACAAGGCTTGCCTGTATCATTTCGACTCTGGTTTTAACCTCATACAACAACAGCTTTTGGTCGGCAAGGTCGTCTTTTATTTCGTCTTTAAAATCCTCAAAGTCCGTTACGTGCGCCGCGTATACTTCCGATGGCGTCCATAGCCCGGAAAATACCTTGCGGTCATTTAACATATACACGGCACCGATAACCGCAATGACAGTAAGTATTATAACTCGCCAACCGTTCCTTTTTTTAGGCATCGCTGTTACTCCTGTTCTATATATTTAAAGTCTTTTACGTTTACGTCATTGCCGTACATGCACGGCCTGTAATTATCATCCGCGCTTTTCGTTAGCGGCTCGACTGTCTTGTCGATTATAATAACACCGGCCAAAAGCCCTAAGTGTATTTGATCTAAGAACGATCCGGTACGCCCGAAGTTTTTATATAGATGCTCGGATAATTCCTTGCTACGGTTTAATTCAATTACGATTACTTCCTTGTCGGCGGGTATGCCACCTTCCAGGTAGTCCGCGAATGGGTGGGTGTCGCCGCCGGTTTCCGGGTCGAATACCGAACTGATTAAAAAGCCGGTAGCCTTTTCGCGTAGCAGCCATACAACCGGCTCGGGCCGTGATGCCTGGATATATCGCACCTGCACAAATGCCGTGCCGCCGCCGGTTGGTACCATATGCGTAACGTGAACATATGACACGCCTACCGCATACGTGCTCGAAAACTGGCAAGTAACGTTTCCGGTTGTGGTTTTCTGACAAGGGTAAAAGCCGTAACTGCCTATGGAGCTAAGTAGTATGTTGGCCGCCGACGCCGTGCTTACTTCCTGTGTGGTGGTTTTCAGCCTGGTGTTAACTATTATACCGGCGGCAATCCGGGCCGCTGTATCAACCGCACCGTTTGCCAATCCGCCAGCCTCTACGGGTACACCATCGCCGCTGCCCGTGTGGTCATGCCCGGTTTCACTGTGACTGAAAGCGTCGTCACCATTTATTCTATCCCGGTTGCGCTCTTCGTTTTCCTGTAATTGGTCAGCCGCGCTTTTTTTCATCGGATCGCCGACCTCTAAACCGTGTGCTCCAAATGCCATTTTACCATATCCCCTTTATGTTTCGGGTTGTATCATCGCCGGGTACTAAAAACCCGTCGTCATCGGATACAAACATATTCTCGTTTTTTTCATCGGTTGTCGCGCTACTCCAATCATTAGCCGCGTCGTCTGTAACCTTGCCGCACTTACCCTGGATGCCGTACAAGTCTACCAAATCCATAGTAACCGATACCCTACCCATGAGTTTAACGTTAATTGCCTCAATTTCAAATACGCGGTTGTCGTATCCTGCCGGTCTGGCTAAATTAAGTATAATCTGATCGCCGGGCCGCTTGTCAGCGTGCTCCAACCCTTCAAGCTGAATTGTCACCCGTTCGGTTTTATCTTCCGTTAGCCATCGTATTCGTTGCGCCAAATTGGTAGCAAATCTATCGCTACCCTCAAACGCCGTTACGTCCATATTGTCCAGCGTTGTAAATATGCTATCGAGGTTTCGGTTGTCGACGCGCACTTCCTTCCAGGCGTCGTCATCGTTAAACTTTTTATCGTACTTGCGGCCATACCTTAATATCACTTTTCCGTAAGTGTCCTTGTAATCCTTTTTGACTACGGGACGGGCTGTTAATTGCTCATCGGTTATGGTGTCAAGGTTCGAGTCGATAAGAGGCTCCCATACTTTTACCGCTATTTTACCGGCGGCGGTTACCGTAAGCCGCGCCAGTGTGCCCAACAATACGCCATCAATAATTTCCTCTATCTTGGATTCCGGGCCGATATAAAGACTTATCTTGCCGTCGGCCTTTGCCCTTGCCGTCGTGAAGCTTGAAGCGTCCAGGTCGCCAGCGTCGTAGCCCAACAGGTCGATAAGTATCTCTTCAAGGGCGTCTATGTAATTATCCATTACCGCGCTTACACCGTCGTAGCGGGCCGTCCAACCCATAAATAATCTGGCATTTTCAAACACATCGAATGCGTTGCCTATTCTGATATGCTCTTCATTGGGGCCTTCCACGTATTGTTGATATCTGCCGCTACTTCCGCCAGCGGACAATGAATTACGCCAAAATATTTTACCTTCTTTTATTATATCCTGATCTATAAATATGGGCACGTTAAAATCAAAAGTATCCTCAAAGTTTATATAATGGTCAACCGCCAAATTAACGAACATCGGGCCAAATGAACTTGCGCCTATCGCGCGGAAATAATTAAAAGCGTCGCCCGCAATGTGCGGCTTTGCCGTGGTGTCTTGTGCGCCACGCGTAATGCCGGACAGGTTGCCACTTGACTCGGAAGTCCATTGTATAATTTCGCTTCCAATTAATCCGCGCCCGGTACCCAAATAATTAAAGTCGCCGTCTATTTTTACGGCCAGTTTTGCCGCGTTTATGCTTTGGCGTAATGTGTAATGCTTGTTGATTTGCACCATTGGGATCATTTCGACAAATCCATAGATAACCGGCACGGGTTTGTCGGCGTATCGCCTGTCTACCGACGGCCACACGGCCAAGTCATACTTAGGCGCATAGTCAAACCTGCCCTTCATTCTAAACCGGGTGTCGGTTACTTTAAATGATAGCGACTCGCTTTTCCAGGTAACACCGCTAACTAATTGCCCCTGCATGATCTGTGTATATTCGTTGAACGGTAACGACTCGCCGCCTATCCATATTTTAACTACCGTGCCTACCCATGTTATGCGGTCGTACAGGTCGTCAAGGTCGCTGTCGCTGTTGTCGATCAATAACCGCCCGTCGTCTGGAAACGATACGCCCCAAATCAGACCGGCGCTATCGAGGTTTAAATCCGGTATGGCTTTTATGCGCGGCTCGGCTGTCGCGCCTTCAATGTCGATCATGTCGGCATTGTCGCTGAAAAGTAAATAGTGTTCGGCCAGATATTTAAAGTCAGACGGTACGTTTGCAATCAACTCGTTTACGTATAACGTCTGACCGCTTTGGTCAAAGTGATAGTCGGCGGCGGTTGCTTGATCCAAGTCTTCTATGTTTGTGCGCTCTGTAGACTCTACGCCGTCTTTCAGGATGGCCGACACATCGCCGTAGTGGTAAGTAGTCAACGGACGTGAATACACTATTACGTCGTTTGTAAGCTCGAAGTCGCTCAGGTACCACAAGTCCATCTTAAGGCGGCCTATGGCTATCGTGTCGGCGGCGTTAGTGGTTCTATATCTTATGTCAATAGTTGTTATATCAGAGGCGTCAGGCGAACCCACAAAAGTCCAATAGCTCGCGGACATAATGCCGCCCATTTTATTATCCCATCCGTTCGTTAATTCCGCGCGGTCAAAAAATCTAACAAATCTGTTTGCGGAGTCCGGCGCATCCATTACTATACGAAAGCATGATGCGTTTCTTAAGTCTGTCGTGTCTTCAAAATAAAAGTGTCCGTATAAATACTTGCCCGCGCCGTTAATAATAAAACTTTTGGTATATTTAGCTTCAATATTACTGCCGTCTTTACCGAAATTTAAACACCCGCCGCCCTGTATTTGGTCAACAGTGTTTACAACTTCCGATACGCCCGCCAACGATTCTGTCCAATCCGCTGTTTCACAAGCATCCACAATCCCCTGCGACGCCCATCCGGACGGTAACCGTTCCCGCGGGTACATTTGCGCCAAGAGTATTTTTTCACTTATCGGCAAGGCTTTTAATTTTGCCCAAGTGTCAGTAGCCATTATCCAACCTCTTCCGCAAAGGAAAAGTCCACAAGGTAGAAGTCGTTTTGCGGTTCTATCTCATTCCACGGCTTAGTGAATCGGCCATAGATAGTATTGTCACCGTTCGGGCTTGAGGTATCGAAGCATACAAATAAATCGTTTGATATTCCCAATTCTTTCAACGCCGTCCGTAATCCGGATATAGACGAAAGCGGCTCATGGTTGAGACTGAAAAACGCTTCCCAGAATTTCACCCTTTTGTCACCGTACACCGCCCCGGAAATGCTACGCGCTACCCTGGACAGGTCGGAACGTTCGCGCCGCCATGACATATTTAAACCACGGTCAGGCTGTTGGTAGGTTCCCAAAAATACACGGCCTATGTTCCTTATGTCATCCGGTGCCACTTTTGTAAATTTGATTCGCCAGTATTGATATGTGGCGGAAGTAATAAACGCTACCATAGTACCCGCGTTGTACGTGAAAGTAGCCTCTGTAGTCCACGCCACGGCGTCCGCTGACCGCTGTAACACTATGTCGGACTCTGTACCGTCGAAGTCGTGGCCGTCGATTACAGCGGCTGTGACGGCCTGTGCTGTGGTTAAGTCAAACGTTACTGTTTCATCAAACGCCGCGCCGCGCCAAAAGTCCATTTTAATATTGCCCAACGCTACGGTATCGCCAGCGCCAACGGTAAAAATTGATGCTCTTAGCCATTGTATAGCGGCAATACCTGGCGCGCCAACGACTATAGGCCATTCAGACAATATGTCATCTGACATGTCTACTATGCTGTTCCACGGATCGCCGTCGGCATCAAGGTCTGAGAATTCGGCGGCATCAAATTCATGTGCGAAATATTTGCCAGAGTTTTCCCCCATCCGCATAGTCAATTTTACAAACTCTGACTTGTCTTTAACGTATATATCCGGCCCTGCGCGCATTCCCGTTAAGTCAAGCGGATCGTCTAGCGTTTTAAGATATGCACCCTCAGTAGCGCCGCCGCTCTTGCCTAAATTTAAACTGTTCGCGCCTTCCGTAAAGTTGGCATTATCCAACGTTTCGTTTGGCGCGTTTACGGCTACCCATCCGGTAACGGCTTCGCAATCATCCAAAACAATTCCCGTCAGGCCTGTCCGCCAGCGCCGCCACAAGTTAGGATTTTGCACATTAAGCGCCGGATAGCCCGCCGCCGCACCCAGCACGCTTACGTCCGCGTCATCCGCTAAGTTCGGAGTTAAAAAACGTATGGGCATTAGCCTTGCATCCCCCTTCGCTTTAAGTCAACGCCGCCAACCGCACGACCTACCTCGCGTTCGTTCATTTCAAGAATGAATGTCATCTCGCCGCCACCGGGTAACGCCCGCCCGTCATCAAGTGCACGCTGCAACTGATTCGTCAGGCCACGGCTCAACACCGCTTCGCCCGATTGCGCGTTTATAGGAATGTCGGCGGGTGCCCCCGTCTGACTTGCGCCCACTATGCCGCCCTCATGGAAGTTCGACATGAGCGCCGGACCGATTGCTTTCAGCGCGCTACCGGCAACTATCATTCCGATACCCGCCGCAACCGCTCTCGGGTTAGGCGGCCAACCACCCTCGGCAATAACCGCGATGCCCTTACCTACCATAAACGTGCCGTACGATCCTGCCAAATCGCCAAGCATTGCGGCGAATATTTTACCAACGGCTTTACCGCCAGTTTCAGTGCCGGTCATTAACGCTGCAAAATAATTAGTCATTTCATCAGAGCCGGTCTGCACCATGGATTCGAGCGCTGCTCCACTCGCAGCCTTCATATCTCCCCAAAAATCCTCGAACATACCTTTAGTCTCTTCCATCCGTTCGCTAATCTTTTCCAATTCCTCGTCGGATATAATCAGATCGGTAAGGCCTATGCCGCCGGTTTGTTTCGCGCCAGCGAGTAAATCGCCGAACCCGCCGCCGAACTCTTCCTGCCATGCTATCTTCCACGATGTAACCATCTGTTCTTGAATCGGGCTTATAAAGTCAGGCGCATTCATTAGATCGACTATGGCCGCCGGGTCTACCGGGCGCGTCGTGGCCTTGCCTTTTGAATCACGCCCTGTTAATACCGTGCCGCCGCCAGCGAATCCCGGCAACTCATCGTTGTTAATTGCCTTTAATAATGGTCTGAATTTTCGGCTTTGCTTTGCGTTTATAATCTCTTCATCGGGCGTAAGCATTGCGGCCACCGTATCTGTCGGGCCTACCGTGCCGCCCATCTGGAAGCCTGTCATAATGCCAGCGGCGGTAACCGTACCGCCCGTATAGCCGCCGGTTAATGTCGTTTTTAACTTAGCAATCAACGTGCCGAATATGGTGAAGCGACGGCCCTGTATCCCGGAAAACCAACTACTAAAACTTGACTTCATGCCGCCAAGAACGCCGCCGAATGAACGGGCAAACGGTTGCAGCACCGCCGGGATTTCGCTCTCGGCTGTTTCTCGCATATCCCCGAATGTACGTTCCCACCACGGCGTAAATGTATCCATCGCGCCGCGCCAATCCGCGCCCATTTGGTCGGAAAGCACCTTAAGCTCACCTACAGACTCTACCGCTATCTGGCCGCGTGCCTGTGCTATGCGCTTTTGAGTGGCTTCGCTGTCCGATGCTATCTCTATGTTTGCAAGCTCGCTGGCTTTTATTAACCGCTTTAATCCTTCAACGTTTAGTTTTTCTATATCACCTTGTATTCTTTTTTCATCTCTTACCCGCTGCTTTTGCCGTTCTTGTGCCGCCTTTAATCGCGTTGCATCATCCGCATCAAACATCATGGCAAATTCTTTGCGTAAATTGCTTACGCCTTTGGCATCAACCGCAAGTATATTACCCCACTCGCCTAAAAGGTTGGTAAGCCTCTGGACGGGGCTAATGCCTGAGGCGCTTGTTGTTACAAACTCGCCTACCCTTACCTTTAACACTGTCCAGGATGATCCCAGCTGATCTAATTGCATCTGGGTAGAGCCTGACATCTTGGAAAATGCCGTTTCTGTTGCGCCGGTACTCTGCTCAACCTTTTTTATGTTGCCATCAAGCTTGCCGTAGTTTTCCGCCAACGATGCTATTACAGTGGCCGCTTCCTTGCTTCCCGTCAGCTTCATTATCTCTTGAAGGTTCTTGCCCTCAAACTGTTTTATAACATCACTGAAAGCAATCATCTTGCCAGCGGTATCAACCGTTACTATCCCGGCTTCCTTCATTGCCTTAGATGCTTGAGCTGTGGGAGCGGTTAGCGCAAGAAACGCGCTTCCCAATCCGGTTACGGCGCGTGGCGTTTTGATACCAGCGGCGGTAAGGGTTGCCAGCGCGCCGCCCGCCTCTTCAAGGGTTACACCGGCGGTCTTTGCAATCGGCAATAACTGGCCTATGCTGGCCGCCAATTCCGGTATGGTGGTTTTACCCAACTGGACGGTGGTAAACCATATATCGGAAGCTCTGGCCGCGTCGGTAGCCTCTAAGTTATAAGCATTTAATGTGGATGTAAGTAAATCGGTAGCGGTTGAAACGTCGGTAACGCCGCCAATGGCCGCCTTGTTGGCAACGTCTAATAATTTCGTTTGCTCTGAAACGCTGGCAAACCCGGCGGATACAATATCATACCGAGCCTTTGTGAGTTTGTCGAAGCCCTGCCCGAACTTCCGGGACATGGACAGGGTCTCATCGCCCATCTTCCGTAACTGCTTGCTACTGAAATTCGCAAGGGTAGAAACTTCCAACATACCCTTTTCAAACTTAGCAAACTGTTGTACGGATTCTTTTGTAAACCGGGCTATTTCACGCGCGCCGAATGCCGCCGCTATGCCGCCGGCAAAATTCTTTAGTGATCCCGTGGCGCTCTTGATGCCCTTTTGCAGCCCCTTGGTTTCCGCGCCTATTCGTACTGTGACTTTTTTATCGGCCATATTTTTATGTGCCTATAAATCGCATACTGAATAAATAGCTGCGTAAGTATCCTTTTATTATTCTTTGGCGTTCAATTATCGCTTTTGACGCGGCGGCTTCCTTTTTCCTGACCGATTCCATTAGTCGGTCATGGCTTAACTGCCTGGCGTCCTCGTCCGATACTCCACCCTTGCGCCACGGCGGGGTGACTTGGTCAATGGTTATTTTTTTATCGCCGTGCGCTCTGGCTATGGCAACCACCAACGTTGCCATTCGCCGCCATGCCGTATGGTCTCGCCGGTAGTATCCTGTTATGTATAACGCCGCTTGACGCGGCGTTAATAAGTGTGCGGTAACCGGGTCATAACCGGCGTGTATAACCTCTTCTAAGAATAATTCCAAATCCCATTCGGTTACCGCTTCGTTTTTCCCGAATCATCATTAACCTTTTTGTCGGGGTCGGCTTTCGGCATACTTGCATGGATAGCCTCGGTAAGCTGCTCGGCCAATTTGCCGTCCACAAGATGTCCCGGCAAGATGCTTTGTCCAAATTGTTTAAATGTTACGCCGGGGTGGTGAACATCTATTCCGGCAAACAATACAGCCTGAAGTTCTTTAAATGTAAGTTTACCTTTATCCATTTTGGTAAACACTTTAACGCACGACTCGCCCAAACGATCTTCAATCGATGTCAAGGAATCAAGCGTATACCTCAAGGTATATGTATTGTCGCCTATCTTTATTTCACGATCTGGATTCATAAGGCCCATGTTATAAATCCTTCCTTATGCCAGTGGTATTACTAATGCTTCGACTGTAACGTTTGTTACGTCGTCATAAGTAATATTCACTCGCCCGTTTGCATCGTTAAAGCGGTCTGGATTGAACGGCCCGAAGAACTTCTCCGTATTGGCCGTAACTAATCCGCCGCCGTTATGGTCGCTCCCTTGGTCGCATGCGGCTACGCTGTCAATGGTAAGAGTGCTGTTGTCCACACCATTAACCACAAATACTATAATTCGGCCCTTGTTGTCGCCATCGTTCTGTATCCAGTTGCCGGCCACATCTGCCGCTACCGGCGAAGATTCAAAGCCGGCAATAACAACGGTATCAAGCGTTATTTCTGTTGCCATAGTCTTTTATTCCTTTCAATTAAAATTTACGGTTGCCCGTATTTGTTTACGTTCTCGTTATGGGGCCATCGCCGGAAAAGGTGACGGAGTATTGTTTTGCTTCGTCTTTCGGCCCGGTTATTTCCGGGTTGCCCACTTCCGCGTTACCGGTATGGTATTGCGTGCCGTCGAAAAAGCGTGCCTGTATATTTGTGTTGGCTTCCCATGCCCCCACAATTATAACGTACCCGCTATCGGCTTCGTTAAATAACGCTGACATGGTCATTTCCCATCCCTTAAAGCCGCTGCCCTGTTCCTTCCATCCCGCGCTATCCTTAGTGGTCTTGTCAAACAAGTCCTTGCTTCGTGGCATTGAAGCGTCAAGCTGGTTTGCGGGCTTCACCCATCCGCCGCCATTATTTACCTCTATAAAGGTTGCGTCGCCGCGTTCAACTGTCATAGTGTTTTACCTTCCTTCCTTTAGATTTGTTTTACGTTTCTTTCAAATGAAAAGTAAACGTAAGTATTATTCGTCTTATGGTCTCTTCCGGGTCATCCATATATCTCGGCTTGTCGGGCATCTTGGCGCGCCCGATACTGAAATGATTACTAGACGCCTCAAGTGACAAGGTGTTGTTAAATAAAATAAATATAATGCGGTCTGCAATTTCCTTTGCCTGTTTCCAGCCCTTGTTATACACCTGGCTTGTCCATACGTGTATCATGCTTTCGACTTCCCATCCGCCCTTAAATTTATCGCTCCACTCTTCCTGTCGATCCTCACCTATGGTAACGTGTGGCAATTCCGTATCCGGGCTTGGCCAATCGCCAACGGCACGGATTAAAGCCATCAAAGTAGCGTCGCCGGTAAGCTCGGTATATAATGCCTTTTGCAATGAAGTCATTACGCCTTGCATTTAAAACCGCCTGTTGACTATTTTTACCATTCTGTTTAAATATCTCGGCTCATGCTTGTCGAACGCTGGCCGCATAAACGGTTGTGCCCTGTCCTTGAATGTCCCGTACTCGACAAATACCGAATAGAATTTATCGCCGCCGGTTGCCTCCACGCTTCCAGCCAATCCGTCGCTTTCTAATTTTGCCTCTACCGACATGCCAAGTGCGCCGGTTCCCGTAGTCGGCACTTTTTCTTTTGCGCTATCCTCAATGTCATCGAGGGTTTTTCGCGTCAAGGCCTTAACGTCTTTTGTGACATTACTTTCGGACTTCATAAACTCTCTAGCTACCTTGTCCGCGCCTATAACCTGCATCGTGATAGCCATTACCGTTTAGTTCCTTTTATATCTTCCTTGACGTAAACAACCGTAAAGCGCCGCTCGGCATCCAAGTCCCGTATGCCCATTACCGTCATTCGCCGGTTGCCAAGTTGCGGGTCTGTCCAGGAAGCAAACCAACCGTTTTTTATGTTCATGTCCCGGCGTATGATAATTTCGTGTGACGCCTCGAAGCCAATCTGTTTCGCTTCAAACTCTTCCTCAACCGTTGTCGGGCGTATGGCGGCAAATACTTCCTTGTAGCTCGTTAATACCGACGTGTGGCCGCCTATACCGTCGCGTGTATTCTCGTATCTTAAAAACGTTACCCTGTCCCTTAGATCGCTTGCCCGTACTTTGCGGTCCGCGCCGCCTAACGTTCTTGCCATCGTTTAAAATTCCGTAAGCACCCGGTAGTTGCCGAGTAAACTTTGTACGCTCATTGGCGCTTGTTTTATCAACGGGCTTGTTAATTCCGGGTTTTCAAACCAGTGCATAACAAGTATTTTAATTGCCTGTCGTATCGTCTCGGGCACGTCCGTTGCGTTGTTGCCGTACCCGGCCACAAACCTTACCACTACCGCGTTCATATCATCCCGCGTAGACGGCCACGACTCGCCGTGTGCGGGCCTTACCCTTGCCGGTTCACTGTCTGTATCTACATCATAAACGCTGGCGCTTAACGTCTGCTCAACGCCATTGACATCAATGTATTTAATGCTGGATACAGTTTGAAGTGGCGGCAACGGTATGCTTAATTCGTTTGGGAAGGCGTCAAGTTTATAATCCCATGTTTGAGTATTGAGAGCGCGCCGGGTTATGGTTTCCGCCATCAACCGGGCGGCCACTATCAGACTCGTTACGTCCGCATTGAAAGCGCCTTCATCGAGCCGCATGTGCCGCTTAACGTCGTCAAGCGCTACCGGCTCAACGGCGGCGGGCGTGACCAATGTTAGCCGGGTAATATCCACTTGCGTTTATTCTACCGCTGCGTTCTCTTCCGGCTGTTTTATGGCTTTTTCCCGGACGGCTTTAACGGGCCTGGCTGCCTTTGCCCTGATAAACGCATCGGCTAGCTTTTTATCGAGGGTGTATTCCCTGCCCTGGGTGTAGCAGTAGTCCGGCCCTGCCGCTGTTTCCGTCATAATAACTTTAGTGCCCAATATCTTTTTTTCCGGGCTTTGTTCTTTTTCTTTTCCTTTTCCTTTTCCTTTAGCCATGTTTTTTCCTTTATAATTCTTTTAGTTTAAACTGTAACTAATAAGTGTAATAGAACACACCGGCATAACCACTCATTGTAGCGGTACCGCCAATTTCCCAAGTGAATAAGATTATATCTCCAACCCCTGCCTGGGTTGTACCGGCTGGCGAATCCAAGTCAGTGCTTGTTGTAATTGATGCCACGGCCACATCTGCACCGACAACATCAAGAATATCCATTCCAGCGCCCGGATATTCCCAATATCTGTGGTGGGTATCCTGTCCGGCGGCGGAAGTAAGTATGCCATCAAATATCCTAAGTGTGCTTCCGCTGCCGTCAATTACCGTGCAAACATAGATCAGGTAAGCCCATTGGGCCGTACCCGCCGATACAGCCATATCCACAGTAGAACCAATAACTGTTATGCCGCTTGTGTTGAGATGGGCGTAGTTAGTTGTGTCAGAAAGATCAACCAACACTCGGTATGAGTCGGCGGATAAAGCAAAATCAAGAATCACTGAAAGATTTGCCTTCCGGCCCTCACTCACAACGTTTGCATGTGACGTGTCGCCCATATCCCGTAGTCTTTTACTGACGCCGCGTATTACCTTATACTTAACATCGGCGGCCATGACATCGTAAGCCTTAAGCGCAAACCCGGCGGCTATGGTAAGCACCACAAATGCGCCTATGATATATAACGCCTTTTTAAATGATTGTTTCATTAATCACCTTCCTGTTAAAAGTCAAGACGTATATATATGTGCTCATCGGCATCGTTGGCAATTTCCATTGCGTAGCCTAACGAGTTTTCCTGTGCCCCGGCGTCATCGATTGTAACCGCCCCGGACAATACGTCCACGTCGGCGTTGTCGCTTATGCTGTCACCGGCCTTCATAACGGCTATCCCGTCGGTTTGCAATATAACACTTGTAGTGGAGGTCGTAACGGCGATTCCAGCGGGCGCGTAGTCGTTTGCGCCGCATGTTTCAACGCCGTTTGTTTCTGTGCCTATGGCGGGCCAACAAGCCACCTCACCGAGCGTAACCGTCCCACTGGATACTAAGAACGTCTCAAGCCTTCCGCGTGGCGGGCCGTGGCCGTTAGACAGCTTATATACGATTATAGCGCCTATATCCACGGCTGTTAATGCTGTTATATTGGTATCGGCCTCAATAACAAACTTTTGGAAACGTGATAACGGCACAGTGCTATTGCAAGCTGAAATGTCAAACTCAATCCATGTCCAATCGTCTTGATCGAATGAGGGTATATCCAGGTCGCCACAATTAGTTATAACTGAATTGGCGGGGCTGCGTAATTCCACGTCAAGCTCATCGGTCACGACTTCGCCGCCCGTATTATACATCCAAAATCCAATGTAGTTATATGCCGAAATATCCAACACCGCGCCGTAATCCATCTCCAATTCATCGTCAACGGTAGCATCGGTTTTAAGTATAAGAAAATTACCGCCATCCCTCGAATTGCCCGTCCCCTCGGTAATCGTCCAATTAACTTGGTCGCTGGTAGCCCACTTGGTAGATGACGTAGAATCATCAACGTCAGCATTCGCCAAGTAAGACGAAAGCGAAACGGAGCCGCCAGCATCGGGCAAGGTGATTACGTTGTCGTATGTGGGGTCAATGGCTTCCAGTGATGTTTCAAAAGCGTCCGCCGTGCCTTCCCATAATATAGAATTACTGGCACCGGTTACAGCGTTTGCCGCATCCGCGCCGTTCGTGGCTAAAGACGAAAGCATTATTGTGCCGCCAGCGTCCGGTGCTAATATTGTCCGGTCTACTGTGGCGTCTGTCGCCGAATAGATAGTTTCAAAGTCATCGACGGTACCCTCAAATATCAACTGATTTGTACCGCCTGTTACGCTGTTTGCTACTTCCGGGCCGTTCGTCGCAAGGGTCGAAAGCATCACCGTGCCCGTGGCATCCGGCAAGGTCCATGTTTTATTTGGCGTGGTGGGGTCTGCTACGGTTAGCAAGCTCTGGAAGGCATTTGCCGTCGAGCCTTCAAAGGTAATCCCGTTTGATACGCCCCACAAACTATTAGCGGCATCAACCGCATTTGTCGTTAAGGTAGAATAAATAATAGCGCTGGCCGAGCCTGGCAACACGACGGTATTTCCAGCCACCTTGAAAGTAGCGCCGGATTCAATGTCCAAATCGCCGCCGCTTACCACGTCAAGGCTACCCTGTATCACCGTCCGCACGCCGCCCGGTTCGGTATAGTTACTGCCGGGCGCATACCCGCCGCCCTTCACGGTCATCAATCCGAAAAAGAGCATAACCGCTATAAGCGATATTGTAATATGTCTTTTCATAAGTAAGTCCCCTTTGTTTAGGATAACCGGCGACGGTCAGGCCGCCGGTTTCATTTCGCGTCTGCTACGCGGTTCCTTCCGCTGGCGATACGTGTAGCTCGCTGTCGGCTACGGTACTGGAATCCTGTACGGTAGGTTTCTTATCCGCCTTGTACTGGATGGCTATCACGCTATCAACGACTGCATCTGCGGTACCGCGAACAACAATTGCCCTTACAAATTGTTCTCGCGGACGGTAAACGTCGAGCACAAGCAGCATATTATCTTCATCGTCGTCGATGGTTATACTTGTGCCTAGCAAGTCCGCCGCAGTTCCCATACCGGTAACCGTGTCCTGCTGCGCCTTAAGTGAAGTAACGGCGGTTGAGTCGATGGTTCCAAATTCAGCGATGAATATTACGCCGTCGAATCCCTCCATATTGATCTCGGCACACGTGATATCCGTTTGGGCGGCGGCTTCCGCTTCCGACACCCGCGTCACCTTAATATTTGTCAGTAAGTTTTTACCCATTGTTTAAATCCTTCCTTTTAATTTTCTTTTTTGGCTCGGCCTATTAAGCGCCCAATTTAGCCCTTACAAACGCTTCCGCCAGCACCGGCATTCCGTCAACTTCCTGCCTTCCGATGTAACCAACCTGATTTGTTACAGCGTAAAGCTCTTGCAATATCTGTACTTCAAGATTCAGGCTGATGGCTATCCAGTACCACGAAAGGTCGCCGAACAGTCCGACGTAGAGGTTGTTTGAGTAGGTATTGGGTACGTTTTCGCTTTCGAGAATCGGATGCCCGAGCAACCTGTCGGGATCGCCAGCCTGTAAGCCGGGCTGCCATATGTACTGACTGTCGCCGGTTTTCAGTTTTGAAATACGGGTTATGCCATCCCGATGAAGCATCCATGAAGCGTTGCGGCGGTATACCTGTTTGAGCGCACCGCGTATGGAGCGTATGCCGTCGGCTGTCCAATCATCCGATGCCATGTCCGTATTTACGTCCCGGCTTGTCGGTATGCCGTTGTCGCTGGCGGTAAAGACGCCAAGCGGCTCCATTGCGCCGGTACCCGTCAGGTATGCCTTCTCTTCCGTCAATGCGAATTTGTACGCAAGGCGCTGGCGGATTATGCCGTCAATCGGTAGGGCGCTGTTGCGGATAAGTTTACGGGACACCTTAACGAGTTTAGCCAACTGGAAGGGTTCCAACTCGCGCTTGCCGACTTGCAAGGCAGTATCTTCCGGGGCTGTGCCGATTTCAGGCGTCCACTCGGCGTCGTCCAGGTCGGTATCGAGAGTCGGTACGCCCAGGCTATCGGAAGTGGTAAGCGGTATGACGGTAGCCTTGCTGCGAATATGGAGTATATCGTCAACGTTCTGGATTAACTGCAACATGAACTGTTGTGGCGCAATCAGGAATCCGCCGCCTTTATCGTCGTCGGCCTGCAATGCACGCACTTCATCGATGTTTAAACTCTTTAGGCCTTCCTTAAGATACCGCTTGAAGTTATCGCCGTACTCGCGGGTTGCGCGTTCGCCCTCGGCCTTGATTTCCAGTGGCATGCCACAAAAGCGGGCGTCGTACTTCATCTCCGGTATCTTGCGTTTGTCATCGCCGCCAAGGTCGGTTTTATCCGGGTCTGGCTTGTTAGGCTCAACAACCGACTTGCTTAACTCATCGTCAAGCAACATATCGGTTTCGCCCCGGTCAATGCGACTTCGCAAGCTGTTGACGGCTTCCATGATTTTCGTGTACTGTACTTCCTCTTCCGCCGTAAGGTCGCGGCCTTCACCTTCCGCTTTTTCGAGTAAGACGCGCGATTCCTGAACAGCCCGTCCGCGCTCTTCCCGTAATTCTTTCATTTTGGCTTTGTCCATTCGTATTACCTCTTTTCGTTAAATTTCAATTTCCATTAAGTCAAGCTCGCGTTTTCGGCGGGCCATTTTCGCCGTGTCGAATGTATCCCGATTCTCCGCGTGTCGCTTTTGCGGCGGCGCGTTGTCGTCTGGATTGTCCGGCGGCGGCGGGTTTATTTCGTTAAACACACATCGAATCTCTTTTATAAATTCGATATCCTTTTCAGTTAATTCCAGTTTGCGGGCGTGGCGTACCATAACCCGGTTGAATGCCTCCATGTCTATTCCGGCTTCCATGATTGCCGACCTTACCGCTACGGTTGTGCCTGGATACGCTGGAAAAGTAACGGGGCCGGTATCAAATAAAGCCACTTCTTTTAATGTCCGTATATTGTCTTCCCCTTCAATTTGCCAATCATCGACAATAGCCCGAAACCCAAAACTTGAATCACTTACGTCGCCGCGCTCTATCAAGGCTATCAAATCGCGCGCATAGCCGGTATCCGGCGGCGTGGCTCTAAAATACAATCCTATATTATCTTCCTTTAACTCCAGAGTGCCGGACGATTTACGGCCTAACACTAAGTCCATGTTATGATTATAAAGGCTTCGTATGTCCGCTTCCTTGATTGTTTTCGCAAAAGTGCCAGGGTCTATTGTTTCCCGGAAACCGCCCAAATCTTTAGATAGTGTATTAAATACCGCCCCATATCCTTCAATGATAGGACTGTCCGCATCGCGGTTTATTCTTAATTCTGTCGGCACATATCGGCGTTCTATCTTACTCATACCTGCCTACCTTCCTTACGCCGGGGCTATCTGGCAAACACATGAACCGTGTAACGGCGGGTGCTTTTTACTGCCTCTAATAGCCATCGGCGATCCTGTCCCGGCGTCCAGTTTGTCGCCATCGTTAATAAAATTATTTTGAATTGCAATTGTGTTTCCGTCAAGAGACCGGCAAAACGGGCAAGCATTCGCCGGTTGCGTCACCCATATCAACCGGGTGATTCCAACCGCTGCAAACACCTGTAAAGTGACGCTGTTGCCCAACTGGATCGTTTCACGGTCTGCTATCTTGTCGGGCTTGCGCTCTGTCCATTCATCCATGCGCGCTTCTATTGATTCGTTCCATGCGTCCGGCTCGTTTTCAAATATTACCTGACGTACCTGCCCGATACCGCTACCGGCTTGGCGCTGGCTAAATGCTTCGCGGTATGCCTGTGTGTGTGCTTCCAATTCCGGCGTTACTCCCACTTCCGCGCCTACATCTTCCGCCGCCGCCGCCTGTACCACTTCGGTATAAACTTTAAACACGGGGTCTAAATGCCGAGCCACCACGCCATCAAAATTATCGTAATACTCTTCCATCGCTTTAATGAAAGCGTCCGAATTGCCGCGCCTTAGAAACTTAGCGGCATTGTCCAGGATGTTTTTACGCTCATGGCGCACAAGCCGACTCGCCGCGTCTAAAAACAGGCTGTGATATCTTTCGGCTAATCTACGCCGTAGCGTTGCGGACCGGAACATCGCTTTTGGTATGCTACGCTTTGCCCGATCCGCGCTATTGGTTTCACCCTCTTCATCGTCTCCATTGTCGCCGTCGTCGTTATCGTTACCGCTGCCGCTGTCAATATCTTCGCCCACTATCGCCATATTCAACGGACGCCAGTATTCATCGCCCAATCCGTCCGGCAACGGGTTCATATTCTCAAGTATTCGGATATCATCGGTTGACATCCAGCCGTTTTGCTTCGCTGTGGCGTATGCCTTGTACCGGCTTTCGATATCGCCGCGCAACAACCCTTCAACTATAAATTGAGGGAAGTATATTTTACGGTCGGCCTCTGACAGCAACGATAAGGCTAAACGCTGTTCTATTCGGGTTATCCACGGCAACATCGAATAAACAATAAACTGTAACGACTGATGCTCTATGTTTGAAAACGTGGCTTTTTCCAGGTCGTTGATTAAATGGGCGGGTACCCGGTAAAGTCCGGCTATCTCTGATCGCTGGTACTTACGGGTTTCCAGGAATTGCGCATCGTTCGGGCTTATGGATATTTGCTTATAGCTCATACCCTCTTCAAGTATGGCTATCCTATGGGCTTGATCTAAGCCCTTATGTGAAGATTCCCACCCGGCTTTTAATCTTTCGTGTGCTACATCGCCTAACTGGTTAGGATGCTCAAGCACGCCGCCGGGTTTCGCGTTGTTATCGTAAAACTTAGCGCCGTACTTTTCGGACGCCAGCGATAAGCCTATAGCTTCCCGCGCCAGCGCGATAGGCGACAACCCAACAATCCCGTTGTTCGACATGCCGCGAATATGGAGTACCCTGTCGGGCGATAATTCCACGGTTTCGCTTCCACCGGGCAGGATATATAAATAGACAAGCGCGCCGTTGCGCCGCTTTATTTGCATCATGTCAGGATGAAGCGGCCATAACGCCAAAACGTTATTAACCGGGCCGCGTTCTATTTCGGAGTAATGATTACCGCGTAGGTTTAGATGTACCTTTATTAATTCCTTCCACTCAAAGGAAGTCATTTCCGGGTTAGGGCTGTCGTGTAATATCGGGTATAAAGGGTGGGTTAAGGCGCGCTCTTTACCGCCGCCGGGCAGTCTTTTGTATAAGGGGAGTGGTAAGGATGCCAGCGTTTCAGATAATACCCTGACACATGCGTAAACAACGGCGGATTGCATAGCGGTATCAACCGTAACATTGATGCCCGTGTTGCAAGCGCCGCCAGCGGAAAGCATCTGTATCAACCAATCCGGCGGGTCTGCGAGCATGTTACGATCTTGTTTAGGCTTAAGAAAATCGAAAAATCCCATACTGTTTTTAAAGTACGGGTTATATTACATCTGTCAAGATACCAAAGGAAAGTTGCAGGGGCTATTGCCCGTAGTCCGCCCTGAATAAATTGCCCTGTTTAAGCTCGTTTTCTATGCGCTTGCGGGCTATATCAACGTACTTTTGATTTAATTCAATGCCAACGTACCGGCGATTGCTCTTAATGGCTGCAATGGCCGTCGTGCCGCTCCCTATGCAGTTATCTAGAACTATTTCGCCGGGGTCTGTATAGGTTTCTATGAGATATTGAAATAGCTTTACGGGTTTTTGGGTTGGATGATCGCCAACCTCGGTATTAAATTTTAATGTAGTTTTTGGGTATCTTCCTTCATTTTCTTTTTGGATTCTACTTACTTCGCCATATACGCCAGCTTGATCGCCTTTGCCCGTAATATAAGGCAAGCCCTTTTTCATTTTTGGATTATATGTTGCCGTTTCCGCACAAAATAAAATAATATTTTCATGCGCTTTTAGCGGCTGTTTTTTAGCCAATAGGAAATTAACACCTTGTGGCTTTTCCCAAATCCACTCATACTTAAACATCTTAAGATTGCTTGATATTAACGCCGTGGTAAAGGGCTGCGACGCTGTAAATACATATGCTGCATTTCTTTTGCCTATCCTTAAATATTCCACCCATAGCGGCGCAAACGGTATAACCGTATCCCAACTGCAAGCCGTTGTACCATAAGGCAAGTCACATAAAACCATATCCACGCTATCCGCCGGTATGTCCTGCATAACCTCAAGACAATCGCCTTGTATTATTTTATTTATAAACCTGTCCATGCTATATTGTTTTCAAATCCTCCGTATCATACACTGACCGCCCGGCGCTCTCATCGTGCCGTAACGCCCGGTCAAGCGCCATGATAAGCGCCACCATACCATCAATCTTTTCGGTAGATTGCTTTTTAGACGGCTTCATATTCTCGGCGGGGTCGGTTTCGATAACCATATTTTCAGCCATCCAGGTCAATACCGGATTACCGCCATGGTTGATTTTCTTGTTAAGCGTCAACGGTATCAACTGCTTTGTCGGCGGCGACATGGTTTTATATCCCTGCCCCATTGGTACCATGGTCATGTTTTCACCTTCAAGGTTTTGTACCAACTGGATCGCCCCCCACCTGTCGAACCCAGCCTCTTTGATATCGAAAGTCTCGGAGTCCTTTAAAATGTCCGCTTCAATCCGGGCATAGTCGATAACATTACCCGGCGTAGGCGTTATATATTTTTCATCCGCCCACACGTTATATTGCACCCGATCCTTTTTAACCCGCTCGATCATGTTTTCGCGCGGTATCCAGAACCGACACAGGATATCAAACCGCCCGCCGTCCTTTTCCGGCGGAAATACCAGCACAAACGCGGCGATATCAATACTGCTTGCCAAATCCAACCCGCCGTAACACGTCCGGCCTGCCAGTTTTTTAGCGTCTACCGTACCGCCGCACCTGTCCCACTTGTCTATATCAATCCATCGGCTAACGTTCTGTGTCCAGCGGTTGAGGTATAGTCTGATAAAAGTATTCTGAAACGCCGGGGTAGTAAGCGCCTTTTTAAATGCCGAGCGCATCTCTTCAATTTTACGGAACGTCTTAAGCGCCGGGTTAGCCTTGTGCCAGTTCTTTTCATTTTTCCAACTATCGCGGGGACCAATTTCCCGGATGTAGGCGAAGTATGTGGGGTCTATTACGTCACCCTTCAATACCTTTTTGGCATAACTGTACTCTTCATAGCAGATACTTTGACGGTCGTATCCGGCGGTTGTCACGGCCACAATAAGCGGCTGCCGGCGGCTACCTGTCGAAGTGGTCAACACGTCCCATAGCTCTCGATCCTTTTGGGCGTGCAACTCATCAAACACTATCCCGCTGGCATCGTAGCCATGTTTTGACATTACTTCTTTTGAAACGGCGGTATAAAATGAGCCGGTACGGGGCACAACGATACGCTTTTTACTGTCGATGATTTTGGAGCGGCGCATTAGTTCCGGGCTTGCTTCCACCATTCGCTTTGCCACGCTGTAAACTATTCCGGCCTGTTCGCGGTCTGTTGCTGCGCCGTAGATTTCCGCGCCGGGTTCCTTGTCTGCAAATAAAAGGTACAACGCTATCGCGGCGGCCATTTCAGATTTACCATTTTTACGGGCCACTGTAAGATAGGCTTTACGGTACTGACGAAAACCGTCCGGGTTGAGCGTACCGAATAACGGGCGGATGATATCATCCTTTTGCCACTTTTCCAGTATAAAAGGTAATCCGGCGTATTCGCCTTTGACGTGTTTAAGGGATTCTATAAAATCAACCGCTTTATCGGCGGCTGCTTTATTTATTTTGGGTTTGCGCTTTGACTTGGTAGGGGGCATAAAGTCAATTGTTTATCTTTATTCGTATTACATTACAGCCATTTAATACCGTATCGTTATTTATTTCTATCATATTTAAACCGCCATCAGCGTCTAGCCTCACATCAGTCACCGTGCCTGCGACAATAGTGGCGTTATCATTCATTGTAACGGCTACCAACTTCCCTTTTAATTCAAGCCAAGAATTAACATAATCATCCATATCATACCACCTTCAATACTTGCTTTAAAACTTCCCGGCCAAGCAGCGTTATATTTTCCGCTTCGATATAACGATTATCGCTGTTGCGTACCGGGACACTGATACGCTCTAACGTGCCGGATAATTTTACAACGGTTTTGGGCTGCATCTGTATCAACCCGATACTGGCGCATACCTTGATATTAAGATTTCGGTTGTCGTGTTTCATCCAAGTTTAGCCCTTACAAAAGCCACATCTAGTGGGGCCATAGTGTATAACTTATGCCAATATTCCGTATGCATATTTTTCGTTTGATGCCGGTACACATAATACCAACATGCGTTAATAATTATTTGCCGTATCATTTTTCCGTTACCTTAAAATCTATATGTACCGGAACCGGCCCCCTGTACCCACTATGAGAGCAGTGCATAAACTGCAACATAACCACCACAAATAAAATATCTTTAATCATTAATCGTCGCCCTCTGGCCACCCGCACTCAAGGCACAGTGTTAGCCCTAAAATAACGCCGCACATAAATCCACATTGCGGACACGTTTCGTAATAAATTAAACTAAATCCCATTAATCCAACAATCCTTCCATTTTACTTTTCGCGCCCGACGGTGGCTCGGCTACGATGTTCGCCCGATCCGCTGGCGACAAACCGAAACGCCCGGCAAGCGTGGTAAGTTCTTTCAAATAACGTTGCGCCATGTTCTCATAAGACGCCCTATTAACAATTCCACTGATGGACGTTATGCCGCCGTCGCCTTTTTCCTTTGCCGCCTTTGCCGTATATTTCCGCCATAGGGCATATGCGTTGCAATATGCTTCGAACATCGCGCCGTCAATCTCGGTAAGTATCCCGAGCCTGTAAAGCGCCGGGGCCATCCTGCCCCATTCGGCCTTTGCTTCCTTGGATAACCACCCTGGCGCTTTCAATAATCGCGGTTTGGGCCGTGGTTCCTTTTCGTTTGTCGGGCGGTTACCCCTATTGCCTTCAATCAATCTTAACTTGGTCGGCTTTGGCGGCCTGCCCTTTTTGCCTTTTATTCCTTTATTCGCCATATACAACCCGCTGTACTTGTCGCCACGCCCCGATAGCGCCGCCGGGCATTATATCCATCGAATCATTTACCAGTTTAAATGAGGTATTAATCAGACGGTAGATGTTGTACTGACCTTTAATTTTACCCTGCATCGACTGTTGTAAAACAAAGCGCTTAATTTCATCATACATCGCCCTGTCAAACTTAAAGCTTTCTGGCGGGTCGAAGTCTATTTGGTTTACGTTTTCAATTTCAATTGCCATCGTTTTTCCTTTTCCGTTCTTGCTTAAATTCATCAGCGCTCACGGTTCGGCATTCGCCGCGTTCAAAGTCGTGGTGGCTTATTGTTGTAGTCAGCTTTCATCGTTTCACAAAAGCGGCGTATCTTTTCCGCCGTCAGCGGCTCCACCGTCATGTCGGGCGGGCCAGCGCAAGCGCGTATTAATTTCGATTCGCTGGCACTCGGACTGTTACCGTAACAATTTCTAAGCGCCCATGAAAATGCGTTCATATTTTTTTCCGCTTGGATAGAAGT
>SDBT01001923.1_pt1 | contig 37301 bp, 50 predicted proteins | sample 2277101 | NCBI WGS metagenome assembly SDBT01 (sample SAMN10404973, study PRJNA504765) | marine sediment metagenome | isolation source: marine sediment core GS10_PC15, 103 cmbsf | place: Arctic Ocean: Southern Knipovich Ridge | collected 2010 | reverse complement strand
CGGACAGGCGGGCGTGTCGGGCGGACCGGTGGCCGTGTCGGGTTGCCTATCGGCTGTCGATACACTCCCACGAAAAAAGGGTAAGATCGACAATGCCGTCATCATTGCTGCAAGAGTCAAGAGCGTCGCGAACGGTTTCCATGATGGAATCGAGACGATCGGCCTCACCGGCAATGGTGAAACAACCGTTAAAATCGATAGTCATTCGGGAATCGGCCATGGTAGCTTTTCTCCGGTTGCGGGTGTCAGACAGACAGACAGACAGACAGACAGACAGACAGACAGACGGACAGACGGACAGACGGACAGACGGACAGACGGACAGGCGGACGATCAGACGGACAGGCGGACGATCAGACGGACAGACAGACAGACGGACAGACGGACAGACGGACAGACTCACAAGGGCGCAAGATCAGCGCCGTTGACGTTTATCCAAACCAAACCGCCAAGCGCGTAAACCCGAATCTGCAAAACGGTCCTTTTGACCGATGCTAAGAAAATCCGACGGCGCCCATAGAATCGCATCGGGGCGTATAGGGGATTTTCCCCACCCGCTACAATGCGCCAATAATTGCCGATAGCTTCCATTGTGTTAACTCCCAGACGGACAGACGGACAGACGGACAGACGATAGCGCCGGGCTCCGGTGGATTAGCGGGGGCGACAAGGGCGGCCGGCAGAATCGAGGTCGGCAATAGTGGCGCGGGCGAAGTCGGCGGGGGTGGAATCGACAATACTCGCCGAATCCCACACGAAACGGTCAGACAACCAATCCGGACAACCCGACGAATCCCAAAGATGGAATGGACCCTCATAACCGTTTTCAACCGCCCACAACTTGGCAAGGCGAAAATAGGTTCCTTTGGCATGATCGGATTCGCTGCACTGAACCTTAACAAACACAAAATCAGGGTCACCGGCGGAATTGGTACAAGCCAGAACGATCTTTTCAATCCGCATAGACTGCGCGTTCATTGTAAGCCTCACAATCGGGTGTTGGGTGTCGGGTGTCGGGTGTCGGGCGTCGGGCGCCGGGTGTCGGGCTCCGGTGGGCTATTGATTGTCGGATAGCGGGGATTCCAGGGGCGCGAGCCAATAGGAAACATCGCCCAGATCCGTCTTATCGTTACATTCGGCCCATTTGGTGGCGTCGTTTCCACTGGTAAAAGGCCCATAGATGGTCAAACCACCTTCAAGCGGATTACCGGAAACAACGACGTAGTCCGACAAGTCGGCAATATAGCAACAAAGCGACTTGTAGCAACAAAACACACAACCCTCTTCTCTCGGACACCCGGCACAATCGTCACAGGAGGGCCAGATACACTTCTTGGCATATTCCTCCCAATCGTCTCTGTGGATAACTTCCGCCGATTCGGCAGAAACGCGCTTGTCGGATTCAAGCAGATAATCCGCAAGCGCCTCCATATCGGCACGGCTGGCAACAGTCAGATCATCGGAGCAACCCGCGGAATCGGAACTTTCGATCACGTTCAGGATAAGCTCTCTAAGCTGCACGTTCATTGTAATCCTCACTTTCGGGTGTCAAGGGTGTCGGGCAAATAAACTCCCAACCGGCGCCCGATCCGTCGGGCGCCCGATGGTTGGAAGGTAGCGGCCGGGCTCCGGTAGCAAAGGCTCCAGTAGCGGGGCGCCCGATCCGCCGGGTGGGCGGATCGGGCGCAAGGCTTCCGGAGTCGAGTATCATATTGGCACCGGCCCCACTTCCATTTCAACCAGCCGTTTTAAGCCCTTGGCATTATTGGGATTATCCGTCCGGTATTCATATCCCCTTGTGTATGTGAACCCACGGAGTCGGCCAGCCCTGCGCGCCCTTTCCCTTGTGGGAAAGAGTCGCGCCATATGGTCCGGCCCGCCCGCCAAAATGAATTCACCCCCGCAAGGCGCGGGGCGGGCTGCAATGTACCCCGCAAGGTAGCTTACTCTAGTCGTCATAACCCACCCTTTCGTCAAACTAGGTTGCTTTGGTATTCGGCCCACTCTTCCCGAAATTCGTCAACATCGGTGTAACCGTATTGGTGGGCAAGATGCTCCCATTCCCACTTAACGTAATCATCGACATAGTCAACATAGTCGGCCGGGGTATGCTCCAAACGCTCCCCCTTCTGATCGGAATAGAACCGAACAAAGCGCTTGACCATAGCTTCCGTTTCGCGCAAGTCTGCATAGCAGTGGCGCGTATGCTGCCGATGATACCCCACCCCAAAATTGATTGCCGAAACATCAAGGCGCAACGCGCAGATATCGGAATAGGAACCCCATCCGATCGGAAAACCGTAACCCTCCAGCAAACTACAAAGGGAGTCAGTTTCCCAATCATAAAGAACAACGTCGGTTCCCTCGCGGTCGAATTCGCATACCCAGTTATACCGGTCAGTTTCGGTAAAGTATTGCGCCGTTGATTGCCCCTTTTCTTCGGAGTCTGTTAGCAGAATATCGCAACAGACTCCCAGTTTTGGCAACACGTCAAGCAAAACCCACGCCCCTAGCCTGTCGTCTAACTGAGGGCAACGTACAATTCCATTTTTCAGGCGGGATCGCGCCGTGCCGACCGAATCAAGGTGCGCGACCGCAAGGACCTTCGCCCCATTATCCTGAAAGATAAGGGGACCGTGCGGGGTGTCGATAGTTTCCCCCAGCGCGCGGAAAGCGCTTATGGGGTCTGTTAAGCGCTTGAAAAGGTTTCGGGTATTCAGCATGTAACTAGCTCCCGACAAGTGCTTGTAACCGGGGCCACCTTGTCAGAATGACAAGCTTCGCAGCGCGCCTCATCATCGGGGCCGGTTTCCATATCCTCCCGCATGCAATCATCCCCGCAATCCCCGCAAGAGGCCACCTTGTCAGAATGACAAGCTTCGCAGCGCGCCTCATCATCGGGGCCGATTTTCATATCCTCGTGAAGATAATCATCCCCGCAATCATCGCAGAACCCCACCACGTCAGGATAGCAATTCGCACAACGGGCACAACCATCAGGACCGGGAAAAACCTTGTCGTCTTCCACCCATTCATTACACCCCGCGCATTTGGTATAATTGGCCTCCAAGCAACCGGTGCAAATGGAACATTCGTCCACATTGCTGTAATCGTCCACGCTGCAATCTTCCTCGCAAGTCTCGCAATAGAAAAAGAGCGAATCATAACAGGATTCACAATAAACCCCATCATCGACACAACGGGCATAATCCTCTTCAATTGCAGCGATGCAATTGTCGCAATGTTCATGCCCGGTATCTTCCCACCCAAAATCGAAGGAATCCATGCCGTCGATAGAATCCTGCGAACCGACGATATAACCGGCGCCCCCGTTGATATAAAGTGTACTGGTATCCTCCCCGTTGTTCGCCAGATAAATCTTTTTGTAGTAAGCCCCCCAATTATGTGCCAGAATGCGCGCTATCTGGAGTGTCTCAAGACCATAACCGTTGAACACAATCGCCCCGCGCATTGTTGAGGCGACCCATGCGCGGGCATAGCCTGCGCCGTCTTTATAGAATCGCACGGCCATCGCGCAGTTGTTTTCCAGCATTGCCCGGGCTTCCGAATTGCTACCCCAAAAACAGGAACCCCTGTCGCCAAAGTCGCCCGCGTTCCAATCGAAACGATCGGTAAAATCGAAAGTGTAACTCGCGTTCCGTTCGCAGTGCTCTGCGACTTTGCTACCCAATACCCCAAGCTGATCGGCCGTCAACTTTGTCGCATGAAGCCGGTAGAGATACTTGGCGACGCGCTTCGGAAACGTGCCGACATATTCCCCTTTTCCGTTGACCTTCCATTGCCAATCCCAATTAGTCGGGAGACAAGGAAGCTTCCACCCCGCAAGTAGATCCTCCGCAATCCGTTTTCCCTCTTCTGAAATGCCGTTCAACGGAACCCGCAATGTTTTTCGGTCTGTATTGTAATCCATGGTGCGCCTCTGTTGCTGGTTGCTGTTGCGAGTCTGTCCGTCTGTCCGTCTGTCCGTCTGTCCGTCTGTCCGTCTGTCCGTCTGTCCGTCTGTCCGTCTGTCCGTCTGTCCGTCTGTCCGTCTATTCAGGGTCACAATTGCAATCTTCTGGCAGACAATCGCAGGGGACACGATAACAACCCGTGCAAATATCCTCCGTTGCGCCCAAGGGGCAACAGCGACAATCGGCAACGCTACAATCCTGGCCATATTCGCAAGTGTTCGGCATAATCCCTACCTCCAAAAATTGACAACCGTTAGAAACGGAGTATTCGGCTTTGCCAGCAGACACCGGATAAACACTCCCACCCCATAAGCCCGGATAATCAGAACAGGGTGTCGCGCCACGTCGCGTTTTCGGATTAAACCGACCATTTTAGAACCGCCCCGTCATGCCGGGGGCCGTCACAAGTAGGCTGATTCCGACAATCGCTCCAAGCAGAAGAAGTGTTGCAATTCCGATCATTGTATTGGCTCCCGTTTGTGTTGTTGCTTGTCTACTCAAAGCTTACACCACAAAGGACACCCTGTCAAGCGCACGCGCCCGCGCGCGGAAGAAAAGAGGAGAAAATCCAGAAACCTGGCCGCTCGCGCCAATTGCGCTGAATACCCAGGCGCGGGCGGTAGGATAATCAGACCGGCAGCCCGTTGGCAGCCCGTTGGCAGCAAGCGGGAGCAAGCGGGAGCGCCTGAGAAAATCAGAGAAAATCAGAATAGGGTGGGATTGCAGGGATTAGGTAAGGAAAATTCAGGCCGGCAGCCCGTCGATACATTAGGGCGGTTGCGCAGATTGTAGGCAATAGGGTAATAGCGTTGCCTAGTATCTGCGCACTGGATGCCTACTTTGTAGGCAACCCCCTATTCAGGTGAGATCATTATGATGACAGAACACGCAAACACCCTATAAACAGCGGGCCCCCAAAGGAACTGTAGTCAAATTGATTCGCTGTAACCCCTTGCTACCAATAGGCTTATGGCACGGAAAAACGCGGTTAATAACGCGCGGTTAAGAAAGCGCTCGCTGGTGTTACATTGCGCTCGGTTTCGTTACACATCGGGCAATCGGTGCCTACGGAATAGGCAGGGGAATCAGCACAACCCAATCGGGTGGCCCGGCCCCGATCCGGGCGCCGGGCTCCGGTGGCCGGGTTGATCGGCCGGGCCTCGCGGGCCCGATCCGGGTTCCGATAACATAAGCTATCGGAACCCACCCGATAGTGGGGTGCATATCAGACACGACATGGGGTGGGGTGATGACGGTCGTCTCGGTCAGCACCACACCGGGGGAGGGGTCAAATCCCACCCAGCGCCAACCATAGCCCCACCCGCATAACCGGTAGCCCTATGTGCTCGATTTTCATTTTCAGAATGGAATCATTTTGAAACCCCCACCAATGGGTGAAGGGTCAATTCGCCGTAGCTCGCGGCTCAGTGTATACGTCTTGTGGGGTGTGGGCCGTACAGCCATGCCTTAACAGTGGGACCGCACTATGAGGTGTGGGTTATCCGGGTGAGCCTCATTTAGGGGCCCTTTTTCGGTAGGGTGGGTATACGGGTACTGTCATGGTTAATGTGGATTTGACGCGGTGAATATCGTCGTAAGTCCTTACAGGGCGTCATATACCTCACCCTATTACACCATATAAGTAACTAAGTAAGTAAGCATCATCAATAGAATACATACAGGAAGAGAAAAGGAAAGCGCATATAGGAGAATAGGCGCCAAACCTTTAATCGTTCCTTTTTAGGCCAACTATCGCCCTAACTGACTACCCTGCATGGGTTTATGAAAGTAGCATTTCTAAAAGGACGTTACTCTGATGCTTACCGGCCCGCCAGACGCCTGAAAACCCTTACCTGGCAAGCTCGGCTGCCAGACACCGGTATCGAGGCGGCCGATCGAGCCTGCTTGGCTGCCAGACACCGGTATCGAGGTAGCGAGATGCCGGCAGCGTGTAAACGACCCGACCCCGACCCCGACCCGACCCGACCCAACGGCCAGTTGCTTGCTTGCCAGCCTGCAAGCAACCATGTAGCTGGCAGCCATGTGGCCGGCATACCACCCACAGGTGGTATTTCGGGGTTGCACGACAAACGGGCGCAAGCAAACGGGCGACCCTCTCCAGGCCGCCCGCAAGCATCGGCTCGTACACTCATGGTATCGGTCAGTCGATCTCGTCGGGCCAGTCGATCTCGTCGGGCCACACGATCGGGCCCTCCAGTTTGGCTGGCAGCCCGGCCAGGTAGATGAGTGTCTCACCAAGGTCCTTGTTGAGCCCCGCCTTGACGACGAATTGGGCAAATGGGAGGCACCGCTCCCCGACCCTAAAGTCAGGGGCTTGGATTTCCCGATCTTTGAAGAGGATGAATATCTTGCCGCCTCGAACCTCGCAGTCGAGAACCCGGTGGCCTGCAGCCAGATGCTGTTGAGGTTTGATCATTCCACAATCATACCCGACAAACGGGGTCCCCACAATAGAAATCTGGGAAATCTGGTTTACTAAGTCGGAAATGTAGTATAATATGGGGAGATCCAAACACAAGTGAGGTCTGTATGAGAAAAGCTGTTCTGTACATTCGATCGACTCGATCAAGCCCGCCGGCGCGACAGCGTCCTCGGATCAATCTGTACCTCAACCAGCATGATATCAAAGTCGTCGGTGAAGAGACAGAGAGGGCGGGGTCAAAGAGCTTCCCGGCGTTTCAGCGAGCCCTTGATCACGGCCAACTGATTATCATCAGTGGACTCGGCCAATTGGTCAAGAGCCCTACTTTCATGCGCCTGTTGGCCGAGGTGGATTTCGTTGCCCTTGATTCACCGGATTGCCGGCCAGACACCCTGGATGTTCTTCGCCAGGCGGCTGAGGAGCTAACGGCCGCGACTCGGGTGCGAATCAAGGATGCAATGGAAGACCTGAAGAAAAGAGGCGTCCCACTGGGATCGCACATACCCGGAGCGACTGCCGGCGCGGAGGCTCTTCGCCGGCATGCGGGCAAGGGTCCAAAGATCGCTGCGAAGATGCGAGCCCAGCGGGCACGCGACTACTACCAGTTTGTCATGCCTCACATCGTGAAGATGCGACAGCAAGGCATCAGCTACGACAACATTGCTAAGGCGTTGAATGATGAGGGCCAGACGATGCAAAACGGCGGCCCCTACCATGAGGTTGCGGTCCTTCGGCTCAAAGTACGTTGGGAGAAGGTGCATGGCAAGATTGCGGAACAGTACGACAAACCTGGCAGGAGACAACAATGAAGGCACTATTGAATGGTCCATACGAGCCTCCTAAGTGCAAGGTAGGCTCGACTCTGCATGATCTGAGTCTTGGCGACGTGGTAGTGATCTCGAAGCGTGATGGTTGGCCCTTCACGATGGAACCACCTCGACCAGGCCCGAATCCATTCGGGGAGATCCCCGTTCTCACCGGAAACCTGGTCAAAGCGGTTTGCGAGGAATCGATTGGAGCCGTCGTTGATCATTGGGGTGTCACTCGTCGTCTTGTCAGACGCTGGAGAGAAGCAATCGTCGGGCGGAAGAAGAATGTCAACACTGCGTTAGCACTCCTGCGTAGTGACTCTCGTTTCCGGACCAAGTTCTATTGATCGCTTGTGTACCAGGCAGAGTACAGGCCGGCTTCACCGCCGGCCTTTTCGTTCGTATTCAACTAATATCATAGGAACGCTAGGTTGGCAAGTACAATTTTCAGTGTTGTCGATTATGGTGGTCGTTGCGATTGTGTCAAATTCGGCTGCAAAGCCAGATTTTCATTTGACAAGCACTCATTTGTGGTGTAGACTTGAGTGTAAACGCACCCCATGGAGAAGCACCAATGACACAAACGACACGAGAAGACTGGCTGACCAAGTTGACCGATGCCCTGCGCCCCGCCTTCCTGGAAGCCGGCGGCGAGCTACCCGAGAACATCCGCGTGACCTGTGGCTGGCCCAGCCAGGGCGCCAAGGCCAAGAAGAACCGCCGCCTTGCCGAGTGCTGGGGTCCGGAAGCCTCCGACGACGATCACTTCGAGATTTTCATCAGCCCCACCCTCGACGATGCGGTCGAGGTGGGCGGGATCTTGGTCCACGAGCTTGCCCATGCCGCCGTAGGCGTTGAGGCAGGCCACAAGGCGCCCTTCCACCGTGTTGCTGTTGCCATGGGTCTGGAAGGCAAGATGACCGCAACCACGTCCAGTGAGCCCCTCGTGCAACGGCTCCAGAGCCTGACGGACAAGATTGGCTTGTATCCCCACGCCAAGCTCAGTTTCAAGAAGAAGAAGACCCAAGGCACGCGGATGATCAAGGTCCAGTGCCCTGACCCCGCCTGCGGCTACCAGGTACGAACCACCCAGAAGTGGATTGACATTGGCTTGCCGACTTGCTTCTGTGGGATTAAGATGGAAGCTGAGGAGCCCGAGGCGCCGGAAGAGGAAGCTATGCGGCTTGCCGCCTGTTGCGCCATCAACCCACTGACCCGAGTCGGCAATATGTGGGTCGTTTATTTTCCAGGCATCAACATGATGGGGATCGCTCAAGGTGTGTTGGTAAAACAGCACGTTGAAGATGTCGCACGCTTGGACGATGAATCCACCCTCGATTGGCACAAACGTGCGGTCGAGCGGGCGCGGGAGCTTGCATCCATCTGATTTATGCTATACTTTCAACCCAACGGTGGGAACAATGCGACTGATTAACACGACAGATTTTGCCGACCACTTTTTGCGGCGAATGGTTTCGTGGTGCTGCCGGGAGCTTGGGCTGCCCGTGAGGTATGTGCGTGAAGTGGCATTCCGAAATTCGCGCAGCGCCTGGGGTGGCATGGCATACACTGACAGCCGGAGGATCGGCGTGCGGATTGGAGACGCCAGCCACTTCCCATTGAAGTACCGGATGCGAGGTACGGGCATACGGTGGCCGGTTGCCGATCGTACCGAGGCATTCGTGATGATCACTGCTCATGAGTTGGCTCACCTATTACTGCGACGGCTCGGTAATCGCAGTCGCCGTGGTGGTGGTTTGGCGGGCAGTGAACATAACACCGACTGGCATGAACGTAAGGTGCTGGAGGCATTTCAGCTTTGCCGAGATGAATTGTTGTCTGCCTGGAACGCGCCACCAAAGAAACGGGGGCCCAAGGCCAATCTGACCGTCCAGGAGCGTCGGGCCGCCAGTACCGCGAATTTGCTGATCGCCTGGCAACGGAAGTTGAAGATGGCCCAGACGAAAGTTCAGAAGTACAAAGCCCGAGTTCGGTATTACGATCGAGCCTTTGCTGCGAAGCAGGGAGGTTCGCGCCCAGTCGATCTAGTCGATCTAGTCGATCTAGCCGATCTAGCCGCACAGGCAGAGATTTTGCATGAACCACTCAAATCATCTCCGACCATCTGAAGTTGCGAAGCGCCTGCGCGTTGGCCGCGCCCGTGTCTACGCTTGGCTTGACTCCGGGGAGCTTCGCGGCTACAAGATCGGCAAACACTGGCGAGTGGAGCCAGCCGACCTTGACGCATTTGTGCGCAAATTGGAGGGGGAGGACAAGTATGTTCCCCGATACGTTTAACCTGCGAGGAAACCAATGGAACGATCCAAACACGAATGGGGCGTGCGCCTCGTTACTCGGCCGTTCAGCGCGTCCAAGTTCGCTTACTTGATGATTCAGGCCGATGTTCACAAACCATCCCGAGGCCACACGCGGAAGCAAGTCTATGTGACCTTTCGTGGCACCTCGGGCGATCCGCTCCGCTACGCCGACGCCAGAATCTGGCAAGCGGCCTACGCTGCGATCCTTGTTGAAGTCGACGCCGTCTGCGAGGAGCTTGCACCAAAGAAGGCACCAAAGAAGGCACCAAAAAAGAAAGCCGCCAAGAAGGCGGCTAAGAAGCGTTAGCATTTCGCCGGGTCGTAGTGCGGCCCATTAAATCGAGTCGAGGGCCCTCTCTATCTCTTCCTCGCTTGGCCTGCGGCCGAGAATATGGTACAGTACCACGCCCATAGCCATGTGTTTCCTACAGTGTTGCCTCCGGTAGTAGGGCATGCTTCCGACGCCTCTCCGTGATCTATTTCGATCTACGATGACCTCAACAAGATCAGCGACGGCCGCGACCTTCTCTGTGTCGAGGTCGGCCTGTTGGGATTCCGTATTCGCGGCGGGGCTGCATCGGTTCATAGTGTTCTCCCTTGTGGTGACTGATGGATGAGCCTCTTGACTGGAAGTATGCTCTTTGCCTTGTGGCGATTGCCGCCTTCTTTCTGTTGCTTCAGGCATTGGGTGCGATTTAGAAGCGCTAGGATTTCGCCGGTTTGTAGTGCGGACTCTTCCCGTCCCAGTACCCGGTGTGCCTCAAGAGAAGAGAGTCTTAGAGTCAGGGCGCCAGCTTGGCCAAGGTCTCGTCGAGAATGACTTTCAGATCACCGACCGCGAGGCGGAGTTTGAAATCGTCAATGAATGAATGGGTAAATTTCTCATTGACGACCAACTGCTTCAAGACTTCCTCGAATCTCTTGGTGGCTTCGGCTCGTAGCTGACCGACGACAAATGTGCTTTGCCTCATTGCTGCCCCCAATCGATCTTCGTCGCCGGCAGCGGTCGCCTCACAGAGTCAGGGTGAATCCCCGCGCGTTTGCACGCGATGTAGCCCGCAGCCTCATGGTAGTTTGCCACCTTGATGCACGGGCCATCGGCCAGCGGCAACATCGTCTTATTTTCTTCGACGACCAGAATCGGGATACCAGCACTCACGCACGCAAGGTGCGGGGGTCCGAACAGCATGTCTGGTGACACCAGCACGTCGATGTCTTTGCGCCACAGGGCATTGTCCCACCCGGTAGTCCATTGGGGTGCGGTGTGGAGCCCCTTGAGCACGCAGAACAGGTAAGCGATCGACACGAGTTCGGCGGACATTCGCGGGTCAACGATCATCTTGACCTTGGCAAAAATGTCGCTGTCAATCGGACCGTGCGCGACGGGTTTGCGTAGTGCCTCCGAGATCGGCCGGCATGCCATAGCTTCCACGCCGCCCCACGGATTCACTCCACCTATGTTGAGATACGTGTTTGCATCCTCGACGGGCGTCTTGATCTCCGTTGCGATCGCCAAGGCGTCGAAATTCATGCCACGCACCTGCCTGATCAGTGCGTCGGTTCCGGAGACTTTCCCGGTGGCGCAGCCTGACTCATCGTATCTTGATTCAAGTACGAGACGCTCCTCCAGCACCACAATCTCGGCATCGATCCCCAGGGTTGCCCGGGCGGCCGAGACAGCGTTGATGGTGTGGGCGAGGTTCTTGTGTCGGTTGACGGCCACGAGAATCTTGTTGGACTTCACTTCCTTCAGACCAATCTCATTGGAGAGGAACTTGTCCAACGCTAGGCCATCCACGTAGAACGCATTGGGCGGCATCTCGTTGATGTCGGAGGCGTTGACGACGTTCGGGTGGAGGATGATGCGATCGCTCACGGAACCAATGAGTCGGGCAGCGGGAGTTGCGTCACCTGAGTGACCGCCGATCTCGGCGCCCACTCCAGTGGGGACGATGAAAACTGTGTTCATTCTCTCTCCAGGATTGTGATCTTTTTCAGGGTGGCGTCGAAGAAGCTCCGGCAGTAATCGATGACGGCCGGGATATCAAACTCGCGGCAGACAAACACGTTGATATGCGCGGTTCCGAGCATGTCGAGCGCATGAATCGTGATATTTGAAAATAACAGGAACTGCACGACCGTCGTGCCCACGCACTTCGGGTCGGTCTGTCGCTCTGCCGCCGGCACGCCAACGTCGTCCCAAAAGTGACGGTCGCAGATTTCTACTTTGAGGATGCTAAGGCACATCACGTCGAGAAATGTGCTCAGATCATCTCGATTGAATTTCGTGACATCGGCATCGTGCAAATCGATAATCAACTCGTGTCCGTAGATGGTTTTCTCCTCGGGTTAGGGAAGGGCGTCGAGACTGAGAAAGTCCCGGTGAATCTTGACGATCTTGGTGTCCGCCCTCCAGGGGATTTCTTTCGCGGTGGCGTAGACTTTGATTCGGGGGTCGTCGACTTCGGTGATTGGCGCAGGTGACAGCGTCTCGCTTTCGTAGTGGCTCAGGTCGCCCTGCTCAGCGAGGTGCGCGAGCACGTAGAAAAACTCTTGAGTCATCGGACAGTTATTCCTTCGGTTTGATTCCAAGTTTGGCGCGTTTTGCAATTAGCGCCTGTTCAGCTTCAGCGACGGTGTCGAAGTAGCCAACGTGGTATTTCTTCTTTTCAAACTGCACCTTGGCAACATACCGGCCAGTTGTTTTGTTGAATGAAACGCCATGCACTCCCGTCTTGTTGTTGATTTGGAGCTTACTAGAATGTCGGCTACCCTCAGCATGGGTCCAACCATCACCACGTCTGATCTCCGAGATTCCCTGGTTTGCAATACCATACCGTTTGGCAAGCGCCCTGTTAGTTTCTCTTGATTCGAGAATCTCCCTAACTTCTCGCTCAGTCAACTTGGCATTACCCTTCTTTGATCCTCTGGCATCCCTCCCTTTTTGTTTACAATCATCCGTATTGTCTTGATCGGTCCCTAACCAAAGATGCTTTGGATTGCAACAGCCAGGGTTATCACAACTGTGGCAGACCTGTTTGTCATTGGGATCGACCTCATGCTCGATAAAGTACACAATTCGGTTGGCTTGGAAGCTGAAGCCATTCAACCAAAATTTGCCATATCCATTCTGAACCTTACCAGCAGCCCATTCCCAGCAATCATCCGGGCCGGCTTTGTCAACCTTAGCCCAATATCGCGTCAGGTCAGAGTCAGTCAGCTTAGGAATCGGTCTGTTCATCTCACACCCTGCTAACGCTGGGGTGAAAGAAGAGCCACCGCTTCAGAGGGTCGATCTCATCATCATGTGCGATGTGAAGGACATAGTCGATCAGGTCTTGCCAGGTGCCGAAGATGAGACGATGATCTATTACGCCGAAGAGCCAGTCCATGCAGTTTTTCTTCCCTTGGGCGATATGTATGAGGATCGGCTTCTTCTGTCGGTTTGATAAAAACAGTTCCTCCATCGACCCGGTTGCATACACATTCAAATCGAGATGAACAATCATGAAGTCGCTGATATCGACCATTCTTAGGTCTGTGCGCCTGATCAAATTCATCTCGGCGCCCACAGTGAGCCAGTCGCCACGTTCCTTTGCCTCCTGGCGACGGATGCGACTTGCCTTATCTTCCAAGGCAATGTCAATCGGCTTCTGCGTGGGGTCAAGCCAACTGATTTGTAGGGCGTCCAATTCCTTCTTTAGAGACTGACGCCACCCAACTCCGTGGTCCTTGGCGCGGTCCATTCCGCCGGCCAAATAGCAGCGGGTTCCAGCAAGTCGATTTCTAAGAACCATAGCAGAGACTCCTGTAACGAGATGCGCCAAGACGCTCGCAACCCATGTCGAGGTAGCGTGCGGCGTCGGTGTATGACTTAATACCCCCTGATGCTTTCACTTTCACTCCCGTGCCACGAACGGCGTCCAGCATCGTCTGCACGTCCGCTACGGTTGTAGACCCTTGCCCAAAGCCTGTGGACGTTTTCACAAAGTCAACACCCGCCTCGATGCAAAGCTCGCACGCTCTGGTGAGTTGCCCAAGGCTGTAGTAGCATGATTCGAGAATCGCCTTCACGACGGCGCCCTTGATGCTACAGAGCATCCGAAGGTCTTGACTGATGATCTCTTCGTCGCCACCAAGGAATCGGCCGTAGTTGATCACCACGTCCAACTCCCTCGCGCCCTTGGCCAGTGCCGTGATGCCCGCCTGATACTTGGCATAGGGGTCCGAGTTACCATGCGGAAAGCTGATCACGGCAGAGACGTTCTTGTGGATGCTGGCTGCAACCTCGACGTTTGCTGGGGCGACACAATAGCTCTTGATCCTGTGCTTGTTCGCAAAGGCCGCTCCGTCTCGGATATCCTCAATCGTGGCTATTGGAGTGAGGACGGCGTAGTCCAGGTGGGCGGCAATGTAGCCGTCAGCGTATCGTGGGGTGCCGACTGGGTCGATCGTTTTCATGTTCGTTTCCTTGTTGTTGGTCTACTGACGTACCAGGTACGATAGGCATGCCTCAACATCCGTGATGCTTGTCGTGGGGAGACGTGAAGGGCACAAGGTCCATTGCGATAGACGTTCACAATACCGATGTCTCCTCGCCAATTCATCACCATGAGGTAGAAGTGCCCTATTCGTTTCGTTTGGACTGTGATGCAGCCACTCTGGAGAAATTGCTTGGCATTCTTCCATGTTTTCCGTCTGGCTCGTCCGAGAGTTTTTGAAATGTACCAAGTGGCGGTTCCACCAGGTTTTTTACACCGCACCCGTTTGCTATACCGGGGCAAGTCTTTGTATGTGACTCGTCGGCCAAAGAACTTGTCGACGTTGAGTAGGGCGATCGGTCCACAAGAGTAGCGATCACGTTGTTTGCAAAATCGTGTCATTGCTTGGGCCGTTCGCTAGGGCTTCATACAAGCTGGCAATCTCTTCGTTTGCCTTCGCTTGCTTCCGATGCAAAGTTGCTAATTGATAGAGTTCACGGCGGAGCTTTTTGCGGGCCTTCTTGAGTTGGGTTTTACTCATGTTCTCTTGAGCCACCTCAAGAACCGGGTAAGCAGACTGGGAGTAAACAACTCGCACTGTCCCTTCGGATTCATTTCCGCGCAGGGCATGTAATACGGTATCAGGACTCCAGAGACGTAGTACATTTCCTTTGGCCATTTGGCGCGACATTGATAGCCCCGGCGTCGTACATGTCGAACGTGAGCACACTTGGTGCAGATGGTTTTCACAGTATCCTCGCTCCGGGGTATCGCCAGTCGTATGCGATCCTTCCATCTGGGAAGAAGATGATCTGGCGGATGTCATCCGGGTTGGTGGTCCCTGTGAGACAATTCGAGACGGCGACGTTCTGTCCGGCGACATCGTAGACGATGCCACCATGGGGAAGCACCAAGAGCGGTGTGGCTTCTTTCAGTTCTAGGTAGTGACGCAACCTCTTCGCCGCGCCATGGGGCTTCTCGCCTCTGACCCAGGCTGTAACGTCTACGTCACGGGAGGTGGCGGGGGCTTCCACTTCGCGGAGGGTTAGCTTGTCAACGCCGTTCACGGCACACATGGCGATGAGTCTATCTACCTGCTCGGGTCGAGAGATGCCGGTCTTGATCATCGTGCAGTTCAGCCGCACGGAAAGGCCGGTTGCCTTGACCCGTTTGACGGCCTCCCAGTAGTTGTACTGAGTTTTGATCCCCATAATCTTGTTGCTGTGCGCCGGGTCGGTGTGGGTGATCGAGATGCTCACCTGCGTGAGACCTCGCTTTTGCCATGACCACAACTGCTTCAAATTGTCACCGATGCAGATGCCGTTCGTTTGAATCTCCACCAAAGGGAACCGCCTGTTCATCCGATCGAGATACTTGCCGATTTCGTCCGGGTAGAGCATCGGCTCACCTCTGCCGGTCAGGGTCACGCTGACCAGTCCATCACGAGCTTGCTCCACGATCTTGCAGGCCGTCTCGAATCGATCCCAGCGAATCTCGGTATTCGGCCGGGCGTGCGGCGCCATCGTCATTTTGCCTACGCAGAAGGGACACGCTGCGTTGCATGCGGCCGTCCCGACAACGATTGAGAAGGTGTGCGTTTTCATTGAACCACCTCATTGACGAAGTCTCGCAGCGCCCCGATGCTCGCACCGATCGCCACGTTGTCGTTCGTTTGGCTTCGACCCACCACCAGCCCGACCAGCGTCTCGTCAACGATCAGTGGGGCGCCGGTGATCTTGTCGGCGGGGATGTCCTTCAGGAAGAACCAAGCATCGTTGATGGTTTTTCCTCGGGTGACCAGCGTCACAGTCTCGGCGTAGATGCTGATCCCACCCTCCGGTGTGTCTTCGAGCGTGGCGCCCGGCAAGTTCCTCTCGTTGCTGAGGGCGACCAGTCCGGAAACATCGTCTTGGAGCAACACGCGGGCTTCAATACCATTCACCAAGACGGGGCCGTCCCCATTGAAGAGCATCCGACTTGTCAGGATGACCGTCCCTTCACCGTGGGCCACAACAAAGCCGTAGCCGCTGAGGACGCCGACCTTCGTGTGGCTGACGACCCGGACGACCGAGTCGTTGATGGTGACGACCGGTATCGGCGCATCAGGCGTCGGTGGATCTTGCATGTACAGGTTCACAAAGACCACACTGACAAAGATGATGAAACTCACTCCGAGCCAAATTGGCAGCAGCTTTTTCACGAGTATGTCTCCAAAAGGTTCTGTAGGGCGTTCAGGGTGACAAGGACGCAACCTCTTCGTATCGAGGGGCACTCTGCCTTGAACAGTTCAAACATTTCGTCTTCAGAGAAGGCCCGCATGTCATCGACGGTCCTCCCATCCGTGTACTTCACAAGCATTGAGGCGGCAGCTTGTGAGAAGCAACAACCTTCGCCTCGCCACCAGATTTCAGTGATCACGTCGTCTTCGATACGTGCCTGGATGGTCACTTCGTCTCCGCACGGTTCGGAGGCACTCGCACCCTCGTAGATTGTGTCACTGGAACCATACGGCAACGGTCCTTCATGGTACGGCTCACCGAAGTGTTCCATGACGTGCGCTTCGTACATCAGCATTTGCTCCGGATGTCTTCCGTGTACTTCTGCGCCATCGCGTGGGCGTCATCGTACTTCGGATACTTGTGTGGCACGAAAAGTCGATTCTTGTTGCTTGACAGGTAAAAGTGCTGTCCCTCGGGCCAGCGGGTGATCGTAATGATCTCGTCGGGGAAAAGTTCGGGCCAGACCATCAGTTCCGAGTCAACGGTGGCGAGCACGTTTACACTGTCAAGCGGGACCATCCCGCCACAACAGTTGACGGCGAGAGTGGTGCTGGCAGACAGAAACTTCTCTACCGATCCAAGCCACAGCGCTGCTAGACGCACAGGGTTCTTCAACACGCCTTCCTCGGAGTCCGGCTTGATGCGGGGGTCCATGCCGAACTTCCAGTAGTAGACTTGGGCGACCCCCCTGTGCAACTTCATCAGCGTATCGAGATCCTCTGGCCGTAGGACCAGATACCAACCTTGAAGGTCGGGGCTTCTCGGGTTCGGTTGACAACGGACAAATTGATACATCACTTTCCTCTTTGCTTCGCAGTTGTCACAGTCGCAGCCATCATTGGCGCCATACCGGTCAAGACCCATCACTTTTTCTCTAACTGAGCTTTGTACTCGTCACGTTCACGCCTGGTCGCTTCCAGGTCGAACACCATGTACTTCAAGTCGAGTCGAATGCTGGCCAGCGTGTCCTTCACCAGATTCAGAATCCGCTGCCGTCGCCCACAGCTTTCTGACACCCTCTGAATGTGCGGTGCGAGTTGCCGCCGGTACTCTTCGGGTAGCTGACCAATTGCAGTCTCCAAGGCTTCAAGTTCTCTCATTGGAGTTTTCCTTGGCTTCTCGTGTGAGCTTGTCCAGAATCTTGGCCCGCCGTTGAAATTCGGGGGTCTGGTGTGCTTGTCGGAACGCCACGCACTCCCCGTGGTTGGGGTCTTGATGCTGGTGGAGCAAGTTCGTGTATTTGATGATCGGATTTGGTTTTACCGTGGTATCGATCACGTACTTTCCTTGTGGGATGAACCCGTCCGCACAAAGAACACAGAGAATCAGATCGAGGTTCCGGGTTCTTCGACCCCGCCGGATGCTATCGGCCTGCTGGCCGATGTTGGCGGCCTGCGGCATCTTGCCGGTCACGATGTACTCGGGGTAGATCCCCAGCGTGATCCGGGTGGCCCGCAGAATGTCGTAGTCCACCATCCGGTAGACCTTGATCAGATACGCTTGGAGATCCAGGTAATGGACCCGGAAGAGGTAGCTGACCTGCATCGGGAGCTTCGGCTTGGGCCCCGCCCACTCTCTGATTGGCTTCGGCGGTCTTTGGCGTCTGAGCATCGCTATCCTTTCGGTGATTTGCCTGCCTCTATGAGAAACTAGGGGCAAAACGGCCTCCAGCTTCCCGAAAATCCACGATTTACCGCGTCAAAATCCTCTATTTTGGCCAAAATAATTTTCTGTTTCATTTTTTCCGCTCTCGTTTGTACTGTATAGGTGGAAGGTATTATGGAGGACTCCTATGGAACCCGTCACAGACCTTGCTGATCCACAGCGGTGCCAGGGGGTGATCCCCCACGGGCAGTGCATGAACAAGGCCGAGCCCGGCTCGAAAAACTGCCGCGCACACGGCGGGACGGATTTGACTGAGCAAACGCAGATGAGGGGCTATCTGCTGGCGAAGGCCCAGGAACAGACCAGATTGACTAACCTGAGCGAGGGGTTAGAGCCCGTCAAGGAATTGCGAGACTCCATCGCCCTGCTCCACATGATGGTCGAGAAGCGTTGGAATCTGATCAGGACCGATGGAGACCTGCTGCAAGCCTGTGGCCCGCTGAATCAGATGCTCCAGAACATGGAGCGCCTGGTATCCTCCTGCCACAAGATTGAACAAAACCTCGGCCAGCTTCTCGCCAAGCAAGCGATCCTCTCGCTGGCCAAACGCATGGTTGAAGTGATGATCGAGGAGCTTGAGGGGGTCGAAGACTACGAAGCGATCATCGATCGCATCACGACGAAACTGTTTGACACAATCCGCGAGGCGGGCAGTACCGGGATGACAACGGTGTTGACTTTGCCCACGCCACTCGAAGAGTAATACCCGCTCGGGTTGCTTGCGACCCGGGCATTCAATTCTGTCAAGCGGCAACCAGTCCCGACGACATGGCCTAGCCGAACGGTCGGAGTACGACTCCCTGTGTTCGCCGCACCCTAACGCCAAGAGGTTTTGTCTTGGACCTGAAACGAGTTTGCACATGCGGTAACCTCATCAGGTTTTCTAATGAGGACTGCTGCGAAGATTGTTTTGCTCTGCGGGCCGACCGTTACCACGGTCGAACCCAGCGAGTAAAACATCCCCCGTGGATGGAGGCTCGGTTCGATGATGGTAAACACCAAACCGGAAATCAAAGTCGGTGACATCGTTGGGTTCTCTGGTGTCGGGCTGGATAGCTTCGTCATCAACCTGTGTACCTACGGCATCCCATTTTGGAGCGCCTCGCATGTTGGGATCGTCGGAGAGTATGAAGGCGAGCTATTGCTCTTTGAGTCCACGACACTTTCTAGTGTCCCCTGCGTAATCCAGGGCAGACCCTTCAGAGGCACGCAAGCCGTTGAGCTTCTTGATCGCCTCGAAGTCTATCCGGGGCGGATGTGGCATTATCCGTTGCGAAACCTCCTGAGTGATGCCAAAGCCGAGTGTCTCAGCAAATTCCTGGTTGAACACGTTGGCATCCCTTACGATTTCATCGGAGCGATTCGCGCGGGCGGCGCAGCCTGGAGTTGGTTTGAAGCACTTCTCCATGATGAAGATTTGGGGCACATTTTTTGCTCTGAACTTTGTGCCGCTGCCCACCGCGAGATTGGACTGATCCAAACCGACAACGTGAGCCGTTGGAATCCGAATCGGTTCATCCGGTACGAATGCCGGGAGAGAATCTTGGCTCAACCGTGGAGACTGAAATGAAGCGTTTCCTCTGTGTTCTTTCCAGATTGCAATGCCTGCTCAGGGGCTTAGTACCTGTGACGCTGCTGATGTGCCTACCAGGCTGCGATCAAGAAATCAAAATTGATTGGGGTTTTGATGGGAGCTTCGGAGACACACCGACAGACAGCCGGCCGGACTACACGTACCCTGTGTACGAGCGCGAGTTTCCGACCATCAATTTGGAGCAATCCTTTCGCCAGGGCAACTGGCTCGGCTCACAAAGGGAAGGCTCCTGTGTGCATGCCACGATGATCATGCTTTTTCGGTGGCAAGGTCGAGAAGACCTGGCCGAGAAATGGCGAGCGACCTACGAGAATGGCGAATGGCATGATGGGCTTGCCGCCAAGTTCGATAAAGAAGGTGTTCGCTATGCCTACACTTGGAAGAAGAACGACGTTCGTTTTCTTGAGTGGGCATGCGAGACTCGTCGTGGCTGCGGTGTAACGGTACTGGGCGGGGCCCACATGGTGATGCTTGTCCACCTTGACGACAAGTGGGCCGGCATCCTTGACAACAACTTCACCGAGAAGATCAAGTGGGTGCCGAGGCAGACTTTCATCAGTGAGTGGAAGAATTCCTACTCATGGGCAGTCACGCCAGTGTATACACCCCCGCCGCCACTTCCATCCGAGGGAAAAAGCGAATGAGATTTCTTCTGACCCTGACATGCCTCCTGGCATTGTCAACCAGTGTGTTTGCAGCCGACCTGAAGGCAGACGCTGAGTTCGGTGTCAAGCACACCCTAGAGCGTGTGATCACGCTCCCGCAGGATCAAGGCAAATGGTACGTGAGCCTCTTCGGCGACTCGACTGATCCACAGTATCAGCGGTTGCAGCAGTGGTTCGAGACACATAAGGGTTTGTCTAACCTGCGGACCCAGGTTCACTACAACGAGTATGCGACTGACGTGACTCGCTACCAGAAGTACGCCGAGCAAATGCCTGGGCTGCCCTGCGTGCGAGTGCAAAACAGCAAAGGCAATGTTCGCTCCGAATTCTGGGCGGATTACCTTCCGCTCACTGGTGAAGCTCTCTTTGTCGGCATCAAAGCTGACTTGAGGGACGAGACCCGTCAGCGGAGGCGACGACTTTGCCCGAGCCCCGAGCCCGAACCGACGCCCGAGCCGATGCCCGGCCCTGCCCCTATTCCTGATGGGCCTCCTGTGTTCGATGAGCCCGAGCCCGAGCCCGAACCGGAAGAAGAGGCAAGTGGGTTCCCCTGGCTGATTGCCATCGCCGCTCTTGCCATTGGTATCGGCATTGGTGTCACACAGGGCTATCGGAAAGAGCGGCTTGATGCCGTTTCGCCCAAGCAAAAGGCTCTCTAAGCGTACTTGCTCCCAGCCGGATTTGCTTCTTTAGCCCTGGCTGGGTTATTTCTCGAACTTCAACCTTCTGAGGGAGACCCAATATGGTCCTGTCGTTATCCAACATTATCATCGTTGCTCTCATTGGTCTTTGTGCCTATTTTGGCAGCAAGTGGCTGTTCAAGAAGGACACCGAGGTTGAGCAGCGCCGGCGTGCCGCCGGCCGCCTGGCTTCCAAGCTCCGTGAGCTTGGTTTCAGCGAACTGCCCGAGTTGTTCATTGACTACTCGGTCGGTGACTACAGCGGTATGGCTCACAAGCTCCAGCAGGTCGCCACGAAATTGATGAGTGGCGAGAAGGCGGTCCTGGCGGAACTTGACGAGGTGTTTCTCAAGCTCTTGACGATCCGACTCAATAGCGAGGAGGGTCGCCACTTGGTGAAGGTACGGCTTGAAGAGGTCGAGAAGCTGTTGGCTCCGCGCCAAGTGGTTCTGGTGGCAGGCAATGTGCTCGATGTTGCGGCCCCCGCTGTCGCCCCCGCTGTCGCCCCCGCTGTCGCCCCCGCTGTCGCCCCCGCTGTCGCCCCCGCTGTCGCCCCGGCTGCGGTCGTGGTCCAGGTTCAACCCGTCGTTGTCCCGGCCGCCGAAGTTCCTGCGGCCCCGGCCGTCGAAGTCCCTGTGGTTCCCGCCGTCGAAGTCCCTGCGGTTCCGGCAAAGTAAGGAAGGTGACTCTTGCGTCGATCCATTTACCTGTTGCTTTTGATCTCTGTGGCTCTCCTGTCCGGCTGCGAAGATGTTCGCATTGTCGGCGTCAACGATCAGCCCCAGAGTGATACACCGGAACTTCAAGTCAAGCCCGACCCTGAACCTCAGCCTGCTGCCAACATCGAAGTGCTCGTCTTCAAGGCGAAGTGGTGCAAGGCGTGCAAACGTGACCAGCCTCAAGTTGAGGAAATGCGCCGGCGAGGGGTGAAGGTTACTGAGATCGACTTCGATGAGCATCCTGAGATATTCAGGAAGTACGGGGTCACCCGAATGCCAACCTACATCGTCCTCGAAGACGGTGTCGAAGTCGAGCGGACCGAGGATATCATCCTGATCATCGGTATCCTCTCGGCCATCTTGAAAATTGTGATCCCGATCCTCATTCCATTGCTGTTCGGGTGATTCACTTTACATGAATCGGGCCTCGGCCATCCGAGGCCCGATTCTTCAGTTCTCTACGGAGACCTGAAGAATCGGACAACTGATCCCTAACCACGAGGAAAACGATGAAAATTCGCGTCCCACAGAGTTCGGAATACGATTGCGTCCGCATGCTGGTCGTCGGGCCAGATTTTAGCACCACCTTGGAGGTGAGCACCGAACTGCAAGAAATCGAACGCAATTTCGATGTTGACGAGCGTCTTCTCTCGATTGCGGCCCAGTATCTGGCCTCCACACGCGAGCCGGTCGGACCGGTGTTCTCGGTGAAGGACGCTGAGGTTGTTTCCGAACCCGAATCCGAACCCGAACCTGAAGAGAAATCCGATGAAGAGACTGAAGAACTGGCTGAAGAGCCTCGTGTGGAAGCGGCTGAAGAGCCTCGTGTGGAAGCGGATGAAGAGCCTGTGGAACGGGTAGAGAAGTCCCACCGGCAGGGTTGTCGATACGGTTCCTAACGCGAGGTTCTCTGATGGATTTGCTCACTGAGTTGGCATTCTCGATAGCGGATGGCCTGCAAAGCCGCTCCCTGACCAACTGCCTTCGGTGGGCTGCCAAGCGTAGGGTGATGACAGGGGACTTTGCCGGCGCGTATTCGGCAAAGCACCACCCCTGGGTCAAGGAGATGCACACCTCGAAGGCTCCCTTCAACTATGCGATGAAGGGAGCCCAGATGGGTGTCACCGAGGTGCTGATCAATCTGGCGTTCTACACGCTCGATCAGTTGCACCGCGATGTGCTCTATGTGCTTCCCACGACAAGGAACTCCAGCGACTTCTCTAAATCACGTTTCACACCCGCACTGAAAAACTCCCCCTACCTGGCCTCACTCTTCACGGACATCAACTCGATCGAACTGAAGCAGGCCGGCAGCAACATGCTCTACATCCGTGGCTCGCGGGGCGACTCCAACTTGAAGTCGATTCCGGTCAGCGTCCTGTTTTTGGACGAGTTGGACGAAATGAGCCAACGGGCCATCGCTCTCGCGTTGGAGCGTCTGTCTGGTTCGCTCCGAAAGACCGTGTGGGGCATCTCGACACCAACGGTCACGAACTTTGGCATTCACAAGCTGTACCAGACCACGACGCAAGAGCACTTCATATTCAAGTGTCCGTGTTGCAGTCGCCGGACGGAATTGGTTTGGCCCGACTGTGTCGAGATCATCGGCGAGCACATCAATGACCGCCGCTGTGCCGAGTCATTCCTGAAATGCAAAGAGTGCGGTGGCCGCCTGGAGCATCGGGCGAAACCCGAGTTCTTCGCCAAAGCGACGTGGGAGCCCACAAACCACGGTGGAAACACCGATATGCGTGGGTTTGGCAACCTCTCGCAGTTGTACTCATTCACTGTCACCCCCGGTGAGTTGGTTGTTGCTCATTTCAAAGGCTTCGGCGACGAAGCCTCCCTCATCGAGTTTCACAACTCAAAGCTCGGTCAGCCATTCATCGGCGACGGGGCAAAGGTGTTGGACGAAGACATTGATGCTTGCGTCCGTTCCCATTCCAAGAGCGACAAGCGGCCGGTAGTCGGCGGCGAGCGTCTGATCACGATGGGCGTGGACCAAGGGAAGTGGAATTACGCCGAAATCACCGAGTGGTACTTTGACAGGTACTCGCGTGATCTCAACGTGGCGGCCAAGGCCAAGGTCTTGTTTGAGACCAAGTTCCACGAGGAAGATCGAGACGCCAGACTCGACGAACTGATGCGCGAGTGGCAAGTGCTGGCTTGCGTCATCGACCCTGATCCGAGTCCGATGGAGGCCAGGCGTTTCGCACGACGCTTCCCAGGCTACGTGTGGCTCTGCCGTTTCCGACGTGGCGTAACTGCCAAAGAGATTTCAGAAGTGGACGACGGCGAAGGGGCCCCTATGGTCCACGCGGATCGCACGAACTGGTTCAGCGCGGGGCTGGGTCGCTTCCGGGAACCTCGCCGAATCGAACTCCCCCGTGATGTCTCGCACGACTACCGTGAGCATGTCAAAGCACCGGTGCGAACGTACAAGAAAGACGAAAACGACAACCCACAAGCAACCTACGTCTCCACTGGTCCCGACCACTTTGCATTAGCACGTATCTACTCCGAGATTGCGCTCCCGTTTGCCGCGAGCATCACCACCGGAGAAAATATCGTCAAATTTCTGTAAGGAATGCCATGGCCACAAAGAAGCGAATAATCGAATACCGCTTGCCCCACTATCTGATATCCCAGACGGATTGGCAGCGGTGGAGGTTGACTTACAAAGGTGGGCCGGAATTTCGACGGGCGTACCTCAAGCAGTTCACCGCACGCGAGGACACCACCGAATTCAACGAGCGGATGGAGATCACCCCCATCCCCAGTTTTGCCAAGGCGGCAATCAACGATATTCGCAATTCGATTTTCCAGCGTATGGTGGATATCGTTCGGAAAGAAGGTAGCGCTGCGTACCATCGTGCTGTAGCCGGGCTCGACATGGGCGTCGACCGTCGCGGGTCCAGCATGAATGCCTTCATTGGACGAAAAGTCCTGGACGAATTGCTGGTGATGGGGAAGGTCGGCGTGTTTGTCGATGCCCCTCCGGTAAAAGGCAACACGTTGGCTGATGTGGGAGAGTTTCGCCCATATCTCTACGTGTACAAGATGGAGAAGATCCTCTCCTATGCCTGCACGAATCAAGAAGACCCGAGTGAGTTTTCAGCGGTCCTGCTGGAAGACACCGTCGTCAATTACGATGTCCAGACAGGTCTCCCCGATGAAGAGGTGACTCGCTATCGACATCTGTGGATTGACTCGAAGACCAATAAGGTCAATGTTCAGTTCTATTCCACCGGGGGCGACCCGATTGATCGGGACGGAAATCCAGCCGGCCCGGTCGAACTTGAATTGACGCGCATCCCTTTCATCTTGCTCGACATTGGCGACAGCCTGTTGGTGGATGTCTGTGAGTATCAGATTGCTTTGATCAATCTGGTATCGAGTGACGTGAACTATGCACTCAAGGCAAACTTCCCCTTCTACACTGAGCAGAAGGATATGCGGGATGTCGGCAGCCACCTCAAGAGTGGCGTCAGCCCGGACGGGACGGCGACCAGCGGCGGCCAGGGCGCCCAAGACAAAGAGCACAGGGTTGGCACGACGCAAGGCCGCTTCTATGCGAAGGAAATGGATCGACCTGACTTCATTCACCCTTCGAGCGAGCCCCTCAAGGCGTCGATGGCTCTTCAGGATAAGCTGGAGAGTGACATCCGCCGTTTGGTCAACTTGGCGATCCAAACTTTGGCAACTCGCCAGTCGGCTGAGTCCAAATCACTGGACAATGCCGGCCTGGAAGCCGGACTCTCGTATATCGGTTTGGTGTTGGAGGCTGCCGAGCGGCAAGTCGTCGAACACTGGGCTGCTTACGAGGAGACCAATCCCAGGCGACGTAACATCCCGACGATCAAGTATCCGGATCGTTACAGCCTCAAGAGCGACACCGATCGCATCAGTGAAGCCTCGGCTCTCTCTGAAGTCATCACAGGCACGCCGAGCAACAGCGCCCGGAAAGAACTGTGGAAGACGGTCTGCACGACGCTCTTAGGCGGCAAGGTCAACCCCGACACCATGGCCACAATCTACGAAGAGATTGACAAGGCCAAGTTCACTACGGCCGATCCAGAAGTGATCATCCAGGCCAAGGAAGCCGGCCTGGTCGGCGAACAACTGGCCTCGATAGCTCTTGGATTCCCTGATGAAGAGTACAAGCAAGCCCGTGATGATCACATGGAACGGATCAGGCGGATTGCAGAGGAACAAGGGACTGTGGACGTAGCTCCTCTCTACCCGGCGGCACGCGGAGTGGTCGACTTGGATGATGATCCGAATTCCGGTGTGACTGAAAAAGCAGCCAGTCGGGACACTACCCTTCAAAATACCACTGGGGACCGCACTCGCGGCTCAGGCAAGAACAACGGTAAGGAGTAAACTGTGAATATCGGCAGAGAAGCGGTAGAGGAATTTCGGGCGGGTCAAGGGTTAGCAACGCAATTCGCGTCACCAATCTTGAGTTCGTCCGTGTCTGTCCTGAAGCATGTAACCATCCGCGCTGCTACGGGTAATTCTGGTGACATCTATGTTGGCCCGAGTGGTGTTGCTGTCGGGACGGGTTTTCTCCTCGACGCTGGTGATGAGAGCCCACCGATTCTGATCGATGATCTCAGCAAGGTTCACGTTATCAGTAGTGTGACCGGCACTAATGAGAAACAGTTGGTGTCGATCGACAATGCGACCAGCAGTGGGTCATTCACATTGTCGCACGGCGGCAACACGACTGGTCCGATTGCTTGGAATGCCAATGCAGCGACAGTCAAGTCGGCCATTGACGCCATGGGTGCGGACTATGATGTAACCGTCACAGGCGGCCCTGGTCCCGGCACCGATTGGCTTGTGGAATTCAACGGTAATCTTGCCGCGCAAGACCTGGTCATGATGACCGGCGACGGCACCAGCTTGGTTGGCGGATCAACTACGGTGACGATCACGGAAGATACCAAAGGCGATCCGGCGGCTCAAGACTATTCTTGGCTTGCTATCTAACGTCTAACAAGGGAGAGGTTCTGATGAACACTGAGAAACTGGCAGAGGTTAATCTCCGAAAAGTCAAAGCTTACGATTTGCTGCGAATGATCAATCAAGCCGCAAATGCTGCGAAGCAGTGGCAAGATCAGTTGCGGGTGATTGAGAAGGAGATCAACGAACTGGAGGCGGCGGGTGGCGACTCCTAAGAAGGGTGTCGCCCATACCTTCTACGTTGCGTCACTAAACATGCCATCCATTTCGATTGGGGTTAGTCCCTGGTGGTATTGGGATCAGATTCGAGAAGGAGAATGACAACATGGCTATGAAACCGGTAGACCGTGACATTAAGGTCGTTCTCGGACCCGTTATCGACGATTCCGACTTCAAAACCCTTGTGGAGAACCTAGCGTTCGATGCAGCGGGCATGGAAATCGATGTGCTTCTTGAGGAGACGGATGGCACGGTTTCGACTGTTGCTCTGGTGCCCACCTCAGGGGGCGTCTACGACTGGACGCCGGCCGATCAAGGTTACTACGAACTTGAACTTCCCGCCTCAGGTGGCTCGGGTTTCAACAACGACACGAAAGGCACGCTGACAGTAGTCGGGCACGCGACGGGCATAGTGCCTTTCCGCTCGGTTGCATACGACGTGGTTCCTGGGTTGGTCTTTGATGCTCTCGTCGAGGGCACAGAGACGCTGAATGTTCCCACGGAACCTTTCAACGAGACTTACTATGGAAGTGTGGCTGAGGCCGATGACTACTTTTCCAGGCGTCTCCATGAGTCCGCTTGGTCCGGCGCCTTGGCGGCAGATCGTCCCAAAGCCCTTTTCGCGGCGACGATGATCATTGACGCCTTGAATTTCAAAGGCAAAAAGAGCCCTGTCTACACACTTCTGGACGCGAATCCTTCTGCCTCGGATGAGGATATCCGGGTGGCGGAAGCCAGCCAACCGCTGGAATTTTCGCGTGGCGAAGACACGGAAGTTCCTATGGCGATCCGCACGGCTTGTTATGAGATCGCTCACGCCTTGCTTGACGGGAAAGACCCGGAACTTGAGTTAGAGAACCTTGGCATCGTTAGCCAAGGGTTTGGCTCCGTCCGTACCACGTACAGTCGGTCCCAAGTCCCGATTGAACACATCATCAATGGCATCCCCAGCGCGCAAGCGTGGCGGCTGCTCAAACCGTTCCTTCGGGATGATGAAGCAATCAAAATGTCCCGAGTTTCCTAAGCTCGGGAGCTTTACGTCACTGGTCACGTAAGGCCAGGTTACACAGCCACACCGACAGACCTGCCTTCGGTGCGGCTATTCTTTTGCGCAGGGTAATGTATGAGGTTTCCATGTTCGACGATTTGAAAAGGTTTTTGTGTCTTGGTCAAGTTTCTTGCTTCGACGGCGACGACGGTGGCGACCCTGCTGGCAAGGCTGGTGGCGATGGCGGAAGTGGCGGCGGCGACGGTGGCGATGGCGGCACTGCTGGCGGCGACGGTGGCACTAACGGCAAAGCTGGTGGCAGCGGTGGCGGTGGCGACGGCGAGAAGAGCTTCAAGCAGGACGATGTGGATCGCATTGTCCAGGAACGGCTGAGCCGAGAACGCAAGCAGAACGCAGAGAAGTATCAAGACCTGGAAGGTCGCTACACAACGCTTCTCGACAACCAGAATCTCTCTGAAGAGGAGCGATCCAAGTTGGAGACGAATCTGGAGGACGTTCGCAAGCGTTTGCGAACCAAGGAAGAGGAAGCCAAGCATCAGATCACTCAGGTCAAGAATGACTACGAGCAGCAGTTGGCCAAAGAGAAGGCCGACCGGGAAATGTGGGAGAAGCGCTTCTACGATTCCAGCATTCAACGAGCGTTGCAGGATGCAGCGGTGACGAATGATGCTTACAACGCTTCCCAAGTCGTCAGTCTCCTCAAACCGATGACGAAGTTGCGCCGCAGGGTCGACGAGACCACTGGAAAAGATACCGACGATTTTGAGACGGTCATCGATTTCGTGGACCAAGATGAGCACGGCCTCCAAGTCGTCACGCAGCGAACCCCCGACGAAACCGTGAAGCGCATGAAGGAGTTGTCGTCCTACGCCAACCTCTTCAAGAGCAACGTGGTTTCCGGGGTCGGTGCCAACAGTGCTACCGGTGGCATTGCACCGGGTGCGAATGGTCGCATTGATGTTCGGACGCTGACGCCCGAGCAGTACAAGAAAATCCGAAAAGATAACCCCGAGCTTCTCGGACTGGCTCCCAAAAAGAGCTAACAGCGACTGTTCTTTTCCGGGGGTTGCTGTTTTCAACCCAAACGAAACTTCTGTTCTGGAGAAAGAACACGATGAATCCTTACCTGTGTAACGCTGAAGTCGTTTGCTATGCGAACGACAACGACGCCTTCGTCCCCGAACTTTGGGCCTACGAGGGCCTGATGCAACTCGAAGAGCAGATGGTTGTGGCCAATTTGGTCCACCGTGACTTCGAGAACGAGGTCGCCAGTTACGGCGACACCGTCAACACTCGCAAGCCCGGTGAGTTCAAGATTCGCCGGAAGAACGACCAGACTGCGACCCTGGATAAGCAGGACGCTTCGGCCACCAACGTGGCTGTCAAGCTGAACCAGTGGTTCTACAACTCGTTCGTCATCAAGGATGGTGAGCAGTCCAAGTCCTTCCAGGATTTGCTCCAGGTCTATCTGGTGCCGTCGATGCGGACGATCGCCCGTTCGATCGACCGGGCTCTGCTCGGCCACATCCACAAGTTCCTGTCCATGGGCACCCCCGCGGGTCGCGTCGGTCGCCTGGAGAATCTCCCCGCCGCGACGAGCCACGAAGTGGTCCTCGAAGCGCGTGAGAAGCTCAACAGCAACAACGCGCCGCTGGACGACGCTCGTAGCCTGATCCTCTCTTCGATGAGCGAGACCGCCTTGCTCAAGAACGATATGTTCATCAAGGCAAACGAGCGTGGCGATGGTGGGACGGCTCTGGAAGACGCCCATCTGGGCCGAATCCTGGGCTTCAACACGTTCCTCGCGCAGAATGTCAACTACGTGAATGGCATGAATGCCGACGTGAGTCTCGGTACGATCACCGACGCCGAGGCCGCTGGTGAGGCTGGCGTGCTCACTTGCACCTTGGGCACTCAGTCCGTTGTGGGCGAGTTCCACAATGTGGCCGGCAACGATCAGCCCACCTGGGTGACCGCTCTCACTGGTTCGACCACGGATGTCACGCTGAACGAGCCGCTGAAGTACGCTACGGGCGCCCTTGCGGTTCTGACCCGTTATGTTGCGGCCTCCGTGGTCGGTGCTCAGAGCGCCGCCTACGACGAGCAGATCACGCTGGACCACACCTCGGGCAAGGCCCCGCAGATTGGCCAGTTGGTCGCCTTCGGTATCGGTGGCAGCCGCCACACGTACACCATCATCGAGGTGGACACGGTCACCGCGACTCAGGTCAAGGTGATGCTGGATCGCCCGTTGGATTACGCGATCAGCAACTCTGATCCTGCGTTCCCCGGCCCGGCCGGTTCGATCAACTGGGCCATGCACCGTGAGTGCGTTGCTCTGGTGACTCGTCCGCTCGCCGTCCCCGCTGGTGCGATGGGCGTCCTGAGTGGTGTGGGTGCGTACAACGGTATCGGCATGCGAGTGTCGATGCAGTACGACATCGATGCGGGTGGGACCGTCGTGAACTGCGACATCCTGGCCGGTGTCAAGGAACTCGATACGGCTCTTGCCGTCGCGCTCCTCGGCTAAACCTGTCTCTCAAGGCTTGCCCGCCCGGATGTCCGGGCGGGCGGCCTTTTCTTTTGTTCAGCCAGCCAGAGGAGCCGCCTTATGGAGCTTTTTGGATTCGTAGAGCAATGGAGCGACATGGGTTGGCTTCTGAAACATTTCGGACCACTCTTTGTTGCAGTGATTTTCTTTATCTGGCGCGACTACCGACGTGAAGATCGTTTGAGTTCGAGGATCTCACAATTGGAAGACGAACAGCGTGAGATCATTCTGCCTCTTGTCCGGGGAACCACAGAGGTGGTTGTTCGGAATACCGAGGTGATGCAGCAGAACATCAAAGTCATGGAGCGACTGGAGCACGCTCTTAACCGATAGCAGGTGTTTTCATGGCCGTATTCAATGCAAAGTTGGTTCGCATGGTCAAGCAGAACCTGTATATGCTCAAAAGGCAATACGGGAGCCCAGCGGTTCTTTGTTCATTGCTTGACGCGAATACGGACTACACGACGGGTACGAAGGTGGTGCAATACAGTATCTGTCATGTCAGGAAAGTGATCGTTTTACCCTCCCGAATGTGGCGAGATGTTGTAGCCAACGTGGCTCGCATCTCGTCGAACAAACCGTTGGCTTACGGCGGTGAGTTCAGTGTCGGTGATCGCGGTTTCATCATTCAAGGGGACGATGTGCCAGAGGGTGTGGGTGTGAAGATGGATGATTGGATTGTCTATCGTGGGTCACGCTACAGTGTGAAGAAGGTCCTCAATGTGTGCGGCAACGTCGGGTGGATGATTGTCGCCCGTAAGCATCCGGGGACGCCCCTTACGTTTCATGTAACGGCCAACACCGCGCTCAACTTACTTGCGGAGGTGGCGCATGAATGATAAATCGACCTGGTACTTCATTCGCAGGAATCTCTACAGTTTGAAGCGCGAGTATGGGGCTCAAGTCACTGTCTGCAAAGTCACAGACACTGACACGAACTACATTACTGGCCAGAAAACAATCTCGCGGGAACTACATCAAGTCCGTCGAGCTATCATGCTTCCTGTGGAAGAAAGCCGCAAGGTTCAGCAAGGAATCGCTCACCTGTCATCGAGCAAGTGGTTTGTTTCTCAAGCCGGTTTCGATCAGGTGAAAGCTCTCTTCGTCATTGACGCACGCGATCTGCCGGCCGGCTTTCAATTCAACCTTGACGATTTCATCATTGTGGAGGGTGAATACTATCGAGTCACTGAGGTGGACGAATACGAACATGATGCAGGCTGGATCATCAAGACCCATCTTGATGTAGGGGCCAACCTCAGTGTCCCCTTTGATGTCTCGGCTGAGAATACGATGGCGTTGTCACAAGGTACGACTGATGTGAAGGAGACGCCTTAATGGCCGAGATCAATCCGAGTTGGGCCCGGTGGATTGCCGCCTCCCTCGCCGTCTACTACAAGGCGGTCGCCGATGCTCTCAACATCAAGCTTCTTGTCGAAGGGATCGACGAGCGCGAGTCTGAGAAGATGGAGGCCGATCGCGCGGAACTGCGTGTAAACGGCCCCTTCATTCGGCAGCCGAGCAGTGGCTATTTCCGCCTTGATGTCGATTCCAACATTCTTCTCACTGACCTGATGGGCGGTGACGAAGACAACCCGTACAACCTGATGAATTGGGCTGGAGCCTTCCAAGTTGCCGCCGAGAAGGCCATTCCTGTGTATCGCTACGGCCCCGATACCGGAGGCGTTGATGACGGCTCCCTGGTTGGATGTCTGTCAATAAGAGGTCGCAAAGAAGGACCTGATCTCTTTCATTTTGGTCAAGTTAGCGTTGTCGATCGCGTCCGGCAGGCCGCCGTGGATACGCAACACTGGATGTTCTTGACCGTATCAGAGTAGGCATTGCCGCCGCCTCTCCATCTCTGTGAATACACGCCCTGCAATCACTGTGCGCACTCGCGGGGCACACCTAATCTTGCATGCAAGGAGAAGATCCGATATGGCACGTATCGAACTGAAAAACTGTATCGTTCGATTCAAGGACGGTCTCAGTGGCGTAGGTGAGATCAACGAACCGTCGACCGCACCTGAAGCCGACGACACGTCCTTCGATATCGATGGCGTTGTCTTGAATTCGCTTGACACCGATTTGGTTCCGGTTGGGGCCCGCTTCACCATCGCTGGTGAGACGGACGCCACTCAGGTCCATACCGTGACGGTCCGCACGCCCACTGCGACGAGCCCAACCACCACCATTGAGTTCACGCCGGCTCTCGGTGCCGGCACCTACGTGGACGGCGGCGTGGTGACGTTCCTCAACCAGCAGATCGAAATCAAGATCGGCGACGGGAACATCACGTACACCGAGAACAAAAACTACGAGTACGACACCGATCGTGGTCTTCTCGACACCGTGCGAGAGGGCGACGAAGCTCCAATGGATGTCAACGTGGACTTTGTCTACGAGTACATCACTACGGGCACCGGTGAAGCCATTACGCCGATGGACGCCATCAAGAAAATTGGCGGAGCCTCCGAGTGGGTCAGCGCCTCGGCAGACCCGTGCGAGCCCTACTGCATCGACATCGAAGTCGAGTACACGCCGCCCTGCGGTGGTGCCGAGAAGGAACTCACTACCTTCCCTGATTTCCGCCCGGATTCCAAGGAAGTCGATTTTGGTGAGGCATCGGTTGGGGTCACTGGGCGTTGCAACGCCCTTGAACCGATCATGTCTCGTGTTGCCCAGTCCTAATCCTGAATCGGAAATGATGAGCTATGGCACGAATTGAGCTAAAGAATTGTGTCGTCCGATTCAAAGATGGCTTCAGCGGCAGTGCTAAAGTCAACGATACGCCGGCAGCTACGGACACCACCTTGGAGATTGATACACTGGCGGGTTTTCCCGAGAGTGACACATTGGTCCCCGTTGGCGCGCGTTTCACGGTTGTTGGTGATTCGGACACGACCTTCGCTGTTACCGCTCAAAACGGTAACGAACAACAGTCAGTCACCCTTACGGGTGTCACGGGCGGAAACTTCACGTTGACGTTCGATGGACAAACGACTGCCAGTATTCTCTACACCTCGACAAACACCCAAGTCAAGGATGCACTGGAACTGCTGTCGAATATCGACTCCGGTGACGTGGTTGTTACTGGTTCTGGCGGCGGTCCTTGGACCGTCGAATTCCAAGGTCAGTACCTCGACACGGATGTGGCTCTCCTGGTTGCAAACGATGTTGATTTGACCGGCACCACGCCTTTGGTGGATGTCGCGCTCGTCAATGCCGGCGGCACAACTTGGGAATTGACTTTTACTCCCGCTCTTCAGGTCGGCGAAGCGCCGATTGATGATGCGGTGATCACCTTCCTCTCGCAGCAGATCGAAATCAAGGTCGGCGACGGGAACATCACGTACACCGAGAACAAAAACTACGAGTACGACACCGATCGTGGTCTTCTCGACACCGTGCGTGAGGGTGATGAAGCCCCGATGGATGTCAACGTGGACTTTGTCTACGAGTTCATCACCACGGGCACGGCTGAAGCGATTACGGCGATGGATGCCATCAAGCAGCAGGGCGGGGCGTCCGGATGGTATAGCGCCTCGGCAGACCCGTGCGAGCCCTACTGCATCGACATCGAAGTCGAGTATACGCCGCCCTGTGGTGGAGCGGAAAAAGAATTCACCACCTTCCCTGATTTCCGGCCCGACTCCAAAGAAGTTGATTTTGGTGAGGCGGCGGTATCAGTGACCGGGCGTTGCAATGCGCTCGAACCCATTCTTGCCCGTGTTGCTCAGTAACATCGGGCTTCTACTGAGTTTCTGATTGGCCCAGGGAGACTAACCACCTTCCTGGGTCCTTCTTTCACCCCAGTCTCTTACGAGGGGGACCAACATGAAGATCGGTGGAGTTGACCCGAAAACCTTACCAACGGAAGAGATTCTCGTCTTGCCGCGAGGCGACCAGGAGATCGTTTTCCGTGCGGTCGGTATTCCCGACTATGAAGAGTTCGAGGCGCTTTGTCCCGCCCCGAAAATTCCTGGCAGGCTGACAAAGACCGGTTGGGAACCCGACGAAGACAACAAGGACTACAAGTCCATCATGTCTACTCGCAACTCCAAGCGGCTCGCTTGGATGGTGATCAATTCGCTTGTCCCGTCCGAGATCGAATGGGATACCGTTGACCCCGCGAAGCCGTCAACCTGGGTGAACTGGCAAACGGACATGAAGAACGCCGGCCTCAGCCAGGTGGAATGCAACCGCATTACACAACTCGTCTTCCAGGCCAATTGCTTGGACGAAGAGAAGCTGAAGCGAGCCCGAGAGGTTTTTCTTCTTGGTCAGGCTCCTATGCCAAGCGAATTCTCTGGCCCGATAACCGAACCAGCGAGTACGCAATCTGGCGAGCCTGTACCCGCGTAGGGATTGCTCCACCTGATGTGAAACCTACTTGGGACGGCAATGATGTCTACACTCAAGCGTTGATCCTCGCGTTTGATCAAACATGCGAACACGACGAGGACGAGGAAGCCGCCAGGATGCTCAAAGCGGGCGGCGGTATGACACGGTTCTCGAAACGAAAGCGTTGAGTGTGGAGTCCGACCATGAAATTCAAAGGCACGCTTAAATCTTTCCGGATTGACAGGCAAGCCTACAAACAGCGGCTGCATGAGCATCTATCCAAAGAGATCGCTCATGCAGCCTTCTTGTGGCTCAATGCGGTGCTGACACAGATCCCTGTGTGGAGTGGTGCATCGCACGCGACCTTCTTGCGTTTGGCGCGAGCAGTTGGCTACCAGTTGACGATTCAGCCCAAAGTGGTCAGTCGTATTTCCTACGGGCAACGACACGGGGACGGTGAAGTCGTCGCGGACCCCGAAAAGGGCCTCTACACCTTCAACTACTCAGCATCGCTCCCCCACCTGGTACACAATGAATTTCAAAATGCGAACGTCATTCCTGACCCGACGCTCTTTTACCGTCTGATTCAACCCGGCCCCTATGGCTTCCAAGCAATTGGCGCCAAGGTGTTTGAGAAGTACGCAAAACAAGCGAGGCTCCCCGACCCTTGGGAGAGCCTCAAGATCAAAACCCATAGGATATCTTGATGGATGAGTTCTATGTGTATGTTTACATTGATCCGCGAGATGGCACACCTTTCTATATTGGGAAAGGTAGAGATGCTCGGGCGTACAAGCACCTACAACCAGGTGCCATGGAAACTGGGTTGAAAAGTGGTTGGTTCTTTTATCGCAAGCTGCGAAAGCTCTTAAATGGCGGCGTATCCCCTGTTATTCATTTTCTTTGTGAGAATCTGACAGAGGATCAAGCTCTTTACTGGGAAACTTTCTTCATCAAAGCCCTTGGCAGGCGTGACATCAAGACAGGTTGTCTCTGTAATCACACTGATGGTGGCGATGGGGTTTCGCATGCTGGCCACACGCACTCTGAAGAAACCAAAAAGCTCATTGCTGAGAAGCTGCGTGTCATAAGAACAGGGTGGAAGTTATCCGACGAGACGAGAGAGAAGATTGGAAATAGACATCGTGGCCGGAAACACACGGATGAAACAAAGGCAAGGATGGCTGACGGGCAAAAGATGCGTTTTACAAGGCAGGAAGAACGAGACAAGATGGCCAGCCACAGGGTTGGAAAACGAGCCTCTGAGGCAACACTCAAAAAGATGTCAGAGGCCCAGAAAGGTAGACGGCACTCTGATGAAACCCGCCGAAAGATGTCAGAAGCCCCAAAGAGTGAACGACAACTTGCCGCACTCCAGGAAGCCAATAGATGTAGGAAGAATTCACCGGAATCACTGGCAAAACAATCTTTCACTAAGTGGAAGAAACATTGGTTGAAATCTGGTGGGACTGCCCGCCTTGACTTTCGTGGGGTGTAGCTATGGCAGATAGTTTGCAAACGGAACTCGGCTTCGATGCCTCAAAAGCTATCTCGGAGTTGACACGTCTCGACAAGATGATGGGCAGCTTCGATAAGACGGTCGGCCGCGCAGCCACTGTGCTGGATACCTTCAACAAGAAGGGCGGCGGGACCGTATCGATGCTGAAGCGGATGGCCAGCGAAGGGGAACGGGCCTCAGCAGCATTGGCCAAAGTGGCTGCACTCTCGGGACAAGTGGCTGGGACGCCTGGGAGCAAGGGCGTCGGCGGGGCAACGATGACAGCCGTCCCTGGTGTTGACCAGTACATCAAGCAGATGGAGTCCATGTACAAGGTCTCCGACAAAGCCTCGGTGGCGCAGCGGCGGGCCTTCCAAAGTGCGATTACCTCGGGGGCCGAGTTTGCGGCAAAGAACAAGATTTCGATGGGCAAAGTTGTTTCCCAGTCGAAGAATCTGGACAAGAGTTTCACCGGTACGGCCAATACCATGGCCAACAAGCTGGCGAAGATCGAGCAAGCCTCCAAGAAGCATCTCAATGCGGCTGGACAGGCGACTCGTAAACTGACGGTCGATTTTCAAACGATGGTCCGCGTCATTGCGACACAAGTCATTGTGCGAGCATTGAGTCAGCTTCGCAATTTGATCCGGGGTGCCGTCTCGGATGCCGTTGAATTCCAGATCCGTGTGGCCGAGATCGGCACGATTGCTCCGGTTGATGACTTGACTGACTTGGCAGATCGCGTGCGGGACATCTCTGATGCGTTTAACACGCCTCTCGACACGACGGCCAAGGGCTATTACCAGACAATCTCGAATCAGATTGGCAAGACGACCAAAGACTTTGATGGTTTCATGGCGGCTGCCGCCAAGTTCTCGAAGACTTCCGTCACAAACATGGCGGCTGCGGTGGATTTGGGTTCCGGTGCCATAAATGCCTATGGCAAATCCGCTGGTGCGGCGGAAGACGTATTCGCCAAGTTCTTCATGACGATCAAGCAAGGTCGTGTGGTTGGACAGGAGTTGGCACAAGGCATGGGTACAGTGATGCCTTTGGCCGGCAAGCTTGGCGTCGAGTTGGAAGAA
>SDBT01001922.1_pt1 | contig 37304 bp, 36 predicted proteins | sample 2277101 | NCBI WGS metagenome assembly SDBT01 (sample SAMN10404973, study PRJNA504765) | marine sediment metagenome | isolation source: marine sediment core GS10_PC15, 103 cmbsf | place: Arctic Ocean: Southern Knipovich Ridge | collected 2010 | reverse complement strand
GTTCCGCCTCCAATGGCTCTTATTTCTCCCTGGTTCATATCGAGCTCTGCACCATTCTTCATGTCCATATTCCTATGAATCCCAATTTCTGGGGTTAGCCCGTCTGCGGAGATTAGTGTAATCATGTTAGTACTGCCAGGTAATGTGACTCTTAGATTTAACTGGCCTGCCGCTCCAGCACCTGCGGTTCCATGTGCAGTGTCCAAAGCAATGCTTTGAATTTGTGTATATGAGACCTCCGTCCCTGCATCTGTTTCAGCTAACCCTTCAAACTGACTGATAATAGTATTGTCTATCGGTGTTGAGGTCTTGTTTGCCATGTCTATTGACGCAAGCCCAACTCTCTGGAATATTGACTGGGTGGCTCCTAAAGTCACAGCTCTGACAGTGTTAACGGAAAAGTTATGAGTGCCTGTTGCAGCAGTATCATAGTTGTTATCATTGGCTGAATAGAATATCACATTGGCCGCCGAGCCATCGTTTAAATCTATGATATTGGCATTCATCGTTAACTGTCGGAACATGTCGATCTCATTGTTTGCGGCATCATTCATCTGCATGAAAATATCTTGTGTATTATCCTGCATTATCTGAAAGGCGAGACCACCGTCTTTTGTCGTGTTTATCTCATCTTCTATTATTCCGCTTATCAGGGCATAATCAATGTCAGTGTTTAAATCATCCTCTCCTACAAATTTTATCTCAGAGAAAATAGTCCCCATAACACCTAACCTGTCATCTTTTTTGATGTTCAGTCTGGTCAGGGCTGTGCTTTGTAACTGCGTGGTGTCCTTTGTATGCTGCATTGTTGTCAGGTTTTCATGTGTCCACAAAAACGGCTTTACATCTTCAACATTAAAAACAAATAACCCACCACCTCCAGCACTAGAGATATAGATGTTGGGTGTTGCTGCTCCTGCTGAAACACCTGAATCTTGAACAAGTTGTAATCTATCCACCTCAGTAATATCAAAATTATTCATGTTCAAGTCGCCACCAGCTTCTTGTGGTGCCCAAATGAATGTCAAGGCTGTGGTTGCTACGGTTATCGGATTGTCTGTTGAGAGAACCCATAAAGTGTCTTTGAATAACGTCCCTTCCTCAACTGATACTAATACTCCCGCTAAGACCTCGCTATTTTCATCGAAATCTGTACTGCGACTCCACGCCCCTGCAGCTGTGACATAAATTCCATTTTCTGAACCAGTAGATTGATCCTTTACCAATATTCTATCAGCGGATGTTAATACTCCGTCTATGGTTTGCTCTCCTGATAATGTGATGTCTACCGTAGTGGTGACTCGGCATTGCCGTTTTACCGAATTACCACCTCCGACACCATCCGCAGACACTTTGTAGAGTATTCCGTCAGTATCATCCCTTATCAGGAGGAAATCATTGATTGGATCTATTGTTGGTATTGCCGATAAATCACCTATCGTTCCACCTCCAATTGCTCTAATCTCACCAGAGTTCATATCCAACTCTGCACCATTTTTCATATCGACATTTCTATGCATTCCGATTTCTGGTGTTAGACCATCAGCAGAGATCATTGTAATTTGATTAAGACTTCCTGGTAGTGTAACTCTAAGATTTAACTGGCCTGCCGCACCTGCCCCTGCTGTCCCATGCGCAGTGTCTAATGCGATACTTTGAATCTGCGTATATGATACTTCCGTGCCAGAATCGGTTTCAGCCAGACCTTCTAATTGGCTGATTATTGTATTATCTATCGGCGTTGCAGTTGTGTTTGTCATATCGATTGACACCAATCCAATCCTCTCAAAGATTGATTGTGTGGCTCCAAGTGTCACTGTTCTGGCAGTGTTGACAGAAAAGTTATGAGTGCCTGTTGCAGCAGTATCATAGTTGTTATCATTGGCTGAATAGAATATCACATTTTCAGCAGCACCCGTGTTCAAATCTATAATGTTGGCATTCATTGTCAACTGTCTGAACATATCAATCTCATTGTTTGCGGCATCATTCATCTGCATGAAAATATCCTGCGTGTTGCCCTGCATTATTTGGAAGGCCAGACCACCATCTTTTGTCGTGTTTACCTCATCTTCTATTATCCCACTTATCAGGGCATAATCAATGTCATTGTTTAAATCATCTTCTCCCACAAATTTTATCTCAGAAAAGACTGTCCCCATAACTCCAAGCCTGTCATCTTTCTTGATGTTTAATCTAGTCAGATCCGAGCTTTGTAGTTGTGTTGTGTTCTTTGTATGCTGCATTGTTGTAACGTTTTCATGTGTCCAGATGAATGGCTTGAGATCCGTAACATTAAAAGTAAATAATCCTCCACCACCGGCACTTGAGATATAAATTTCTGGGGATGCAACACCTCCTCTCAATGATCCTGTTCCGCTAGTATCAAGGCCGAGTCTGTCTACTGTGTGAATATCATTACTACTCATATCCACATCCCTAAATATCTCAATTTCCGCACCGCTTGCGTTATTCATCTGCATATAATTTATCTGGGCACCGCCTTCCATGCATTGGAATGCAAGACCTCCATGTATGGCTCCTATTGTTCTGTCCTCCACTATTCCACTGACAAAGGCAAAGTCCTGCTGTACTGGTGTAAGATCATCCGCACTGAATACAATCTCGGCATTGACTGATCCCAGTGTTGGTGTGCCATCCTTTACCAATCTGAACCTTGGTAATGATGCACTGTGTTTTTGAAGTGTTGTTTCAGTGTGCTGCATTGTGGTCAGGTTGTCGTGAGTCCAGAGGAATGGCTTCGTTGCATCGTTGTTCATGACGAAAAGGCCTCCGCCTCCCGCACTACTAACATATATGTTTGGTGTTGTTACTCCAGCGGAAACCCCAGAGTCCTGGACAAACACCATTCTATCCACCTCTGTAACATCAAAATTATTCATGCGTAGATCACCAGCGGCTTCCTGAGGTGCCCATCCAAAGGTCAATGCTGTGGTTCCCACGGTTATTGGATTGTCTGTTGTTAGCATCCATAATGTATCCTTGAATAAAGTGCCTTCCTCAACAACTATTAGGACTCCTGCAACGACCTCTATGCTGTCATTGAAATCCTGAGCTCTCGTCCATGCGCCTGCGGCCGTAACATATATGCCGTTTTCAGATCCAGTGCTTTGATCTTTGACTAGCACTCTATCTGTAGATGTCGATACCCCGTCGATTGTCTGCTCTCCAGATAATGTGATGTCTGCCGTTGTTGCAACACGACATTGCTCTTTAAGAGATGAACCTCCACCTCCAGATCCACCACCGAACTGCCTCCAAATCTGATTTGTTGTGTCTAAAAGAATCGGCTCTATTGTCTCCAAATACCATATCTCATCTGCGTGATCACCATCGGAGATGAATGTTGATGACTGGGCATACGCGTTGATGTTATTGTTAAAGTCCTCTGCCCTCTCCATTCTTTTATCTGGTGCATTTGTTGTTTCCCTGACGACATAGATTCCATTGTTGGCATCATTAAGTTCTCCCGTAAGCAGGACTCTGTCGCCATCTGTAAGATCGCTTGCCAAACCCCAGGTAGCGGCCGATGAATCAATATCTGGGAAATTTACCTGGAATGTCGTCGCTGCTATCCTGCATCGGAGTTTCCAACTGTTGGGGGTGACACTGGCTGTGTTTCCTGTGGTATCCGTTCCCCTCTGCTCGGCTCCTTTGTTTATAATTCCGAATACACCTGATTGCTGTGTGTTGAGCTCGAGATCTTCCAGTGCCTTCTCTACACGTTCCCTAAACTCACCCTCATCTTTCAGCTCAGTGCTCAAAACTGACCAAACCTCGTGTAGCCTAATGCCTGCATACGGCTTCCATTGTCGGACTCAAATATAGTGTATTCTGCGCACACCATGGTTCTTATGTTTCCTGGTGGATCTTTCTCATCCGACCATCTAGTGCCTGATGCCTTGAATTTTTCCCCTAATCTCATCCTGACATCCACATAGCTATCCACTGGTGTAAACTGTGGATAGTGCTCTGTCCGTATGACCTTGCCTTTTGCAATGTCCTTTAACGTAATGTAATCAAACTGATCTGATGCGACGGCCTTTGAAACCCTGGCATCTGCCGTAACACCATCCTCTGAGGAAACATATGGATCTTTTATCCATCTGAACTCTGCCAGCCTTACATGACAATGGTGGATCTTAAAGTTGCCTCTCTTTCCAGTCAGGAATGCCGTCAGTGTTGAGAATGCCTCCTCGATGGCCTCTGTTATTCTATCAAACACCGCGTTCTGGGCATTCTTGTAGAAGAAGTTCTCATCGTAAGAGTCCTCATAGAACATACCCATCTCCTTTACAAAGTTCCAGTTGAATCTAATCCCAGTATATTCCTTCTCAAGAAGGTGATCATTGAATGGAAAGACGTATGTAAAGTCCCCAAGTGACAAACTGAATAACTCCTCAACCCTATTCTCATGGAGTTGCATCTCTGCGTTTGGTCCAGCATCAAACTGTATGTTAACAAAATTACTTGTCCTTCTTACCTTTGCCCGAGTGTAGACTGTCCTGTTGAAACTATCACGGAACCACCATACTGTGTTAAGATTTGCCAGTCCATCGATTCTATCCTCATCTACATCCCTGAAATCCAACTCTAGCTTGCATGCCACTCCCCTGAGGTTTCCTAGATTCTCTGATCCAATTCCCTTATTCCAATCCGAGACTGTGCCGTCAGGATTCAGTGAAAGATTCTCAAAGTCAAGAGTCGCGTTCTTCCAAATATCACCTACTGCAAGAGATCCCTGTGCCCTATGTGGCATTGGTAATTTTAGATTGAATCCAGCCCACCTTGATGCCTTATTTCTATCATCACCGAATCCCGTCGTACCATCATCCCAGTTGTATTTCCATTCTATTGCGGAGTTGGCTCGTCCGTCTGGACCTGTGGTAAGCGTGATATCCTGGCATGGATGGAAAGGTGACGAGTTTTGAAAGTTTGTGCTGAGCTTCCATGCTGGTGGTGACACTACCCAGATAGTGCCATTGTTTCTGATAACTTCTCCAAATGATCTGTCGTGAACAAAGTCATCATTTACTGCCGTGTCTGAAAATTCCCATCCGGCACTCGGTTCCTGGAACTCATTCCATTCTGCAATCGTGTTGTTGTTTCCTGCAAAGGCACCGATTGTCGCTGGTCCCAATGCAACCCGGAATCCATGAACTATCTCTGCGGCATTAATTGACGCTGGATCATTGATTCCCACTCCCTCCACATCCTTGCCTGATACTGCCAGATATGGATTCTGTGAGGCCGATACATCATAGTGAGTCATGCAGATATTCATGTCAACTGCAAAGCCTCGTGCGTGTCCATCACCGTCTATTCCTCCCGATACGCCAGGAACATAGGCTACTGCAGGCTCGCTCTTGGCATCAAGGTTTGCAACCCACAAGTCGATGTCATTCGTCAAGGGCGAATGCTTGTTGAATGTCGAAAGGCTATCCCAATGTGTGGCATCATTCTGTGGCTCTGTTGCAGAAGTCACATCTAGGATGCATTTGTATAATCGTACTGTACTAGAGCCTACATCATGCTGGACATAGTCACCCTTGAGATAGGCCTGCAATGATACCCAATCGTCCGAGATTTTGGCATGCTCCCAATCTGAGGCGAATCTAGCAAACTCCATGGGGAAAGAATGTGCCCCGTTCTGTCCCCTGACGATAAAGACATTTCTGATGTTTGTGTTTGCCGTGATTACAGTATGCTTTTTCTCGTAGGTATCCGTTGATGCTGTCCTAATAGGTTTTAGGATTACTTCCTGCTCTCCCCTATCTGTGGCATCTCGTGTCCCAAATATCTCAGCCTTTACTGCAACGTTGTTTGTTATAGTTGCCGAGTTTACAAAGTAATAGTAAAAGTCATCAAAGTCACCTGCCACAACTGCAACCTCTCTTAATGAATCAATGTTCTCAACGAGAAGGTCATGCGTGAATTTTGTGGTTCCTGGAATCCAATCCAACCTCACCTTTCCATCTGGAAGTTCTATCTCTGAGGGTGTCTGTGTAATTGATGGTGCCCCGACTCCCCTTGTCAGGCCGTAGTGATCCAGCCTTCGGATGAATGTCGTCTTGTGTGTCACGAGCCTGTTTGATTCCGAGTCTAGTGACTGCCGTAATCTATTCTCTATCGCTGTCAGCGTGATAGTAAGAAGCTGTCCTTTCTGATCTGCCTCCTGTATCGGCTCGGATAATTCGTATCTCACCAGCTCGCCGACTCTTCCTCTCGGATCTGGATGTCCTGTATCGCCTGATTTGCTTGGCTGGAAGAACTGTACTTCTATAAGATATTTTGGAAAATCGATATCCCTTGTCATTATAGGCTCTTTTGTAATGAACAGGCCATCCTTGGCTCGCAGAGTTATAGAGCCATGCCTATTTTTCCTCACACCAGCAAAGGTGTATGAGCCTTGCTTTCTGTGACGTTTTAGATTTCCTGTTGTGGCATCTCCTGCGACGGAGATTACAGTTCTGTTTAGCTGTGTCTTGTCGAGTAGGGTAATGTCTACATCGATAGTCGGATCAACGCTCATGGTATTAGATTCACCTTGCCACCAATCCTCAAAGTGATTCTAGTCTCTACTGTTTCATGCCCATGGATAAAAGTATTAACTGGACGATCTAATGTGTAGCCAAAATTGGCTGTCGGATCAACATTGAAGTCAGTGACAGTTGGATGGAAAAATCCAAAGATACCGAACTCGTGGAATGCTGGTTCTATTGGTATCTTCCTTGTAAACGCCCTCAATGCCTTTCTAAATACAGTCTGATCCTTATCCGTCTTTATGATTAGAACTTGATCATACCCGAATGTTCCATTGAACTGCTTTTCAACAACCAATGTGCCTCCTGGATCATATGCTGGATCATCTGATACGTTTGGCTGTTCCTCCTCTGTCACTGATACTAAAACACGATTGATATCATTAAATGCCAGAAATTGTGCTGCTGGTAAATCTGATGGATCAGGTGTGATTACTTTCGTTGAGGCGACATCCCTAAAGTAAATTGCAGCATCTGTAAATGGCATTAAGGTCTCCCATATGCTGCTCTCAGAAGACTTGTCCTGTAAAAGCCATCCCTCATGTTTTGTGTATTAGTCTGAATTTCCTGTCCCTGCTTTAGTGTCCTGCTGTTGGCAAAGAACTGCTTGCCTGAAAGAATATTTGTCTCCCTTTCTAATCCAATGACAGACGTCACATCATCGAGTATGAGTTTTCTGGGATCATTGACTCCCCCTGCACCATATGATTTTGCCCATATCTCGAAGAACTTCTCTGCTAATCCAATAGCTAATGCAATCGGAATTATTTTTTTTGCTATGCCCAGTCCCATACGGGCAAGCCCACCAGCACCGCCAGCACCTATCTGCCTAAGCAGGTCAAACTCCTGCATTCCTTTCTGCATTACCTTTGTGGCCTGTGTGTTCCGACTGACTTGTTTTTGTAGATCCTTAAAGGCATTAGCCTTTTGAATGGGTGCCTTGCCTGATGACAGGCTTTTATCAACTGCACCTTTGACCTTGTTTACAACGGATGATTCTACCTCCCTAGATAGTTCAGCCTTACGTCTTTTCTTGATAATTGCGGATGGTAAAGATCCCTCTCCCTCACCACCGAATATTCCTCCTGTTGGCTCTTTTCCCTTGGCCTTTGTCTTTGCTGCAACCTGTCTTTTTGCCAGCGATTCAAGCTGCATTGTATCGCGCTGTAAATCAGTAAATTCCTCCTTACTGAGTATGTTTAGTCTTACCTTGAACTCGACCATTACTTTCTCACCTTCTCAATTAATGACTGATCCGTCAGCTCATTCAGGGCATCCTGCAACTCTGGGGTGTATTCTTCTATCGTCTTTTCTATGATGTTTGATGCTGTGATTCCCTTTACCCAATGGCCTTTGGAGAATCTTCTGATTCCCTGCTGAATCCATGACAGTGCCTTTTTGTATCGAGGTGCAACAAAATGGCGGATGGTTCCCTCTTCCCTTCCCGTTCCGATATTGTATCCTGTTGCAGTCATTAGATCACTTTCTATCGTTATTTCAATAAAGCCGTCAGTGTCGACATGAACTTCTCCAACTATCGTCGTTCTGATTATTTTTGGAGAGTATCCAAAGTCGCGCATCCTGTCCTTGATTATTGGCAGGATTATTCCCTTGACCAGCTTTACAGCCTGCGTCTCCACAAATCTTGGATACTGCATCTCCCAGGAGGTGAGCCTATGAATAAACTTCATAGTTTCGGCTCGGCTGTTGAGCTCTATCTCTTCGCTCAAGTTGCCTGTCGGTTGCTTGTGGTGAGTGATTTAATCTCTCCACTGATCACGACTTCTGGTGCCCCCGTCTGGGGATTCCTCGTGTCCTCAATATTTTCGATAAATGCTACAAATCTAACGTGAACAAACTCGTTAGATGATGCCTCCGTTTCCTGTACTCCTTCGAAGGTCAATTGGGGAACAATTCTGTTGTTAATAATGTCAGTCTGAAATGCGGAGATTGTCTTGGATGCGGCTCCCGTGTATGGACCTGCGCCTGTTGCCCACAAATCTGCTGATTTCTTTACTCTAATAGAATAATTCGACGCGTCTCCAATTGCCTTTTTCAGTTTGGTTCCCGTCGCCGAGTAAAATTTCTCGTTATCAGAGGCTGTCGATACCACTGCCTCTATTAGTAAATCAAATTCAAAATCTCCAATCCCGTCATTTATTCTAAATAGCCCCTTGAATGTAAGACCAATGTCCGCATCTTGGTTCCATAGAGTCACGATACTATTCTCTCCGTCGTATTATATGAGTTTGCTGAATCTAATAAACCTCTACTGCTATCGTGATTGTTTCTACTGTCTGAAGATCCCCTCCATGATCAACTGCGATTATCTTTCCTCCCAACACCTCTGCACCTGATAGTCTGTTTACTGTAAATGCAATTTTTAGCCTTGCAGCCTTGTCGGATCTAAGCTGTGTCATTCTGGCATCTGTGTATTCAACCTCACCATACCACGTTCGAGTGTCACCTGTAGGTGCGACATTCTTCCTGACTCTGGCCGTGTTGTAAATATCCTCCATTGCATCAGTCTCTCTCCCTATTGGCACGTTGAGCAGTTTCATTCCTGACAGTGATGGAAAGTCGACTGTCATGTCGTGGATAACCTGCCCGACTCCTGTTGTGCTGTCAACATCAGATACCAGGACAACAAGTGTCGATGCTAGATGCTCGACAGGCTTTGTTACTAACTCTGCACTTCTCTGCCAGACCTTGTTTAGAACTAGGATCTGTGTCTGGCCTAATGCTGTGGTGTCCAGGGATGGAAGTATAGTGTCCTCCAGCTTCTTCAGTTCCGCAACGTCATCAGTTCCCGAACCCCTCTTCCTTACTCTGGCTGTAATGTCGAATCTCTGTGTTATTCTGGTGATTCGCTCATCTGCCTCCGTGCCATCAGGCTGGCCTGCCTTTATCTCAACAGAGGGAAACATCCTCCTCTTTTCATTGCGCGGATAATCAAAAACTGGAACATCAGACAGTGTTGGGGTTGCTGCAAGTAATGCCGCATCTATTGTTGTCTTTAGTTGGGTAGTTGTTACTGTTGCCATTACTTAGTAGATTCTTCTTCTTCGTTTTGTGCGTTTCGATGTGGTACGCGATCCCTCAGCATCTTCTCAAAATACTTACCATAGCTGTTTTTTGGCTCCTTTTGGCCGTAAATCTTCATCATGTGGTAGTTGATATCAAGAACCAGTTCTGTGTTTAAAGAAATAGAAAGGCGTGTAAAATTCTCCATTATTTTATCTGCTTTGTAGAGCGTTGATCTAAGAGTTCTGCCTTGTCCTTTTGACGCTTTGCCCTCATAATAAGTCGGTCATCCTGTTTGGCATCCGCAACGGATAATGTGAATATATCCTCAGGATCTTCTGCATTGACTACCCTGCCACCCTTGGCTGTGATAAACAGGTACTCTGTCTCAAGATCATCCGCAGTCATGCCACTCAGGGCTTTGTAAAGTTTGATTGTTTCTGGGTTGACTGGGGTGTATAGATGATACGTCTTTTTTTCCATTACAGGATAGTATCTTATCTTGTCTGTTGCGTCTCTAAATGGTAGGACTTCTGGGATTCTCTGATTGAATGTATCAGAGTGATTATCCGTGTCTGTTTTCATCTGTGGTACGATGTATTCCTCACGTCCAAACCAGAACTGATCCTCTCTGAATTTAGCCATGTCAGTTCTTTCATGTTCTTTGCTGAAATCCCTGATAATATAGGCCATGAGATGATCCTCTTTGCCTTGCCTGGAACGACATATTTTTTGTGCCCACCATTCCTCTGGATTAAATTTCTTGAGCATTTTTTCTACTTTTTCTTTTGCTTGATCTAATGTCGGTCCTTTGACAAAATTACCGCTTGCTGTTACAAATTCAGTAAGATAAGGATCTTCTTTTACAGGTTGCTGTGCCACTGGTTTTGGTTGTAACGATGACATATCAGAGTTAATAAGTTGTAAGTTAATAACTCTTTAGATTAGAAAATGTTAGTCGGCTCTGATTAGAGCCGGACTGACCCTTAAAGAAGTTGTTAGTGGAGTTCGGAGATTCTCCTTATCCACCTGAACGCTGAACCCATCCGCACGAGGGTTATGTGGCTGGCCTTTACTCCGTCCTTAGTGCAGTGGACTATCGAGGGCACTACGCCTCTGGAGTGACAGGCCTTGGTACTACCTATCAGCTCAGCATTATAGTTTTCACTAACTGTTATTTAAAAAAAAGAAAAGTGTGGGATTATGCCGACTACCAGGCTAATGGTGTTGTTAGACCAGTGAGTTGTCGTCCTGTGAGTGTGTTGACTATCACCGCGAGGTGAAAATCAAAAATACCCCATACGTCACTACCGGTGATCTGGTTGTGCTCGGATGCGACTCTTTGTGGTCCTTGTAGGTAGAATGCTGTTGGCTCTTGCTCAGTTGACACTGCGAGTCCCAAGGCTTGATCAATCATTTGATCTTTTACAGCTCCGATTCCGTCCATACTTCCTGCGAGTGGCTCTGTGCCTGGCTCGTAATTGGTCTGGGTTGGCTCAATTAGTCCTCTGTTGTAAGAGTTTCCTCTCCAACGTGCAAGGGTAAATTGATGGAATCCTATTCTGTTCATCTTACCTCCAATTCCTGTACCATCGGTGTTTAGTGTAACCTTACCGATATCGATTTGTGGGTTGTTGGTAGATCTATCTGCACCTGCCTCGAATGCTTCCCAGTCCGTGCCCGCGAGGGTCGTAAGATTGGTTTGCAGTTCGTTGATGGAATCCCATGATCCTCGGGATTCAACCTTAGTGCCTGCGATAGTGATTGAGTCTTGGTGAGGGTTGTGCAAGTTCTTGAGTTGATCTTCTTCAGATGTTTCGAATATCAAAGCAAGTTTGTCTGCCTCAAAGTGTGCTCGTGTGTACGTGATGATCTTTGGTTTAGGAACTCCGAGTTCTGGAATTCTTTCCATGTTTCCGAATTTCTTAACCGTGTCAATGTCGATGACTAGGTTTGGGATGTTAACTGTCTGCATCAAGTTTCTACCAGCGAATGTTCTCTCTCTTCGTCCGAATACCTCACCGTGTACGTTTAGGATTTGTATTGCGGTGTGATCTGCGGATGTCTGAGCGGCTAATCGCTGTTCTCCACCTGCTTCGTAGTTATCATACCATTTTGTGTATCGGTCTTGCCATTCACCAATCCATGCGGATTGAGTAATGTCGTCTGCTTTCGCAGTTCTCATCAAGTTGTCGTTGTGAGCTCGTACATTCAAGTCAAAGACCGGATAGAAATCCTGTCCTGACTCTCCGAATCCGTCGTTCGGTTTACCTACGCCTGAGTAAACGATTCCATCCACAGGGTTGCCCCAAAAGTTTAGTTTTGAGGAGTCTATATTCAAGGGTTTTTCTTCTATTTCCATGTCTATTTCAACTCTATAATGACGATATCGTCTACGGCAGCATTCCTAGATGCAAAATCTCCTGTATAACTTTCTGCAAAGGGTGTGGCCACGTCTTTGGTGTAGAGACCTGGCTCAATTCCGATAAAGCTACCAACAAGTAAATTGCTGGCATCAGTTCCTGTTACATACAATTCGACCATTCCGTCTGTGCTGGAGATTTTTACTGGATCTCCTGGTTCAAGAATGCCTTTTGTCTGAACAGTTACTTGCTGACCTGGTGCAGTTACGACGGTGACTCGTAAGTCACCTGCTGATCCACCAGAATTATCAACGGCCTCTATGCTCACGTGGAACTTAAAGCCCGAATCTGCGGCTGCTGCGAGGGCTACGAACCCTGCGGCATTGGTTATACAAACTCTGCCTTTTGGCAGATTGATTGCGTCAAGTGGGTATGTTTCTACTCGTGGTGGTATGCTCATTGGCATGCCAGCTACGAAATTCTGGAATTGTGACATACTAACGTCTCAACCTCCAGTCTATTTTCCCATCTTTTGCTGTTCTAAGTTTGCTTCCAGTCTTGGCTGTGTGACTAATCGCTTCTGTGTATTGGTTACTTCTTGACTTGTTGATCATGTTAGCATCATGGTATCCCTTGATGACTTTCTCGGCCATTGCTACTTTGGCCTCCATGACATCAAGATCTTCCTCCTCTTCATGCTCTTCAAGAAAATCATCCATTGCCGTTCTCCTCATGTTGGGAGGATACGTCATGGCAAGCCTCTCAGCGAGTTTTGCCTTTTTCATGGAATTGTTTTCATGAGTCATTGAGGCTACTTTTGCCTCGAGGTCTTTGATTCGATCATCTTCTTCGTCATGGCCATCATCCATGGCACCTTGGAATCCAGGCTGGGTGTTCTTGTTCTCGAAAGAGGCACCTAGTGGTTTCTCTTCGTGTTCACCCATCTCATGCATTCCCTCAAGTGGTCCTTTTTCCTCTTCACCGCCAAGGGGATTCTCTTCGCCTAGTCCTTCCTCTTCGCCACCACCTGGCAAGGCCTCAACTACATCGTTGATAACCGCTAGGGTTGCTTCGATTGCGGGAACTGCCGTCTCAGTCAATGCCGCTGCGACATCTTCTGGAGTGGCAGACGCGATTCCTTGTGCTGTGAGTTGCTTGAGTGCCTTTGATGTTTGTTTCATGACACTGCCAAGTCTAACTTTAGCAGAGCGTATTTTCACATAGTCAATTCTTTGTACTGACTGTTGTTTCATTATTAATGTGTAAGTGTATAAATCGAAACTATAAACCCATCAATGGGAGTTATTAAGTCTTAAATTATTGGGATTTTGTTCTCGTCTTCGACACCGGACTCTTGAATGTATGCTGTCAATTTTTTCTTGTGTTTTGCATGCTTAGCTAATGAGATAGTACCAGATGATTTATCAAATTTAAAGAGTTTCTTCTTCTTTGGAGTTCCTCTTTGCACTCCTCTAGAAATTTCTTCATCTAATCTAACACCTTCTGATTTACGTCCACTTCCTGGACCGCCACCACTCCGTTCCCTCTTACCATGTGTCTCACCATAGACGTTTAGTTTTTGTATTTGTGGATGGTCTGATGACATTTGTGCTGCTGACATCATTAGCCTCATAGATGCAACCTTGACTCTGGCAGCGAATATTTTTTTCATAGTACAAGGTGGCAGGGATTGTGCAAATTTGGGCATGCTCGCTGATAGCTGTGTAAGGCATGATCCCTTATCACCATTGCATGATCCTTTGTAGACGGCATAGTTTCCATATGCCGGACGCTCGTCTAGGCCCGCGAGATGCATTCCCACCCAGGTGCGTATGTTGTCTGCAGGCTCCATTGGGTTTAGCTGGAAAATTGCAGGAGATACAAGCGGAGGCATTTCGTGGTTTGCGAACTTGGGGTCAACCTTGATAAACGCGAGATAGTTGCCATCCTTGGCTCTGATTATTTCCTCAATGTTGCCGACTCTGAATTTCTCCTGGAAGGATGCCTGTAGCATCATGTCATTCCTTTGGGGGGGAATGTCCCTGCCGACTCTGATGTTGAGATCCTTAAAGTGCTCTGTGCTTGGGTGATCCGTTGTCGTGCCGTATGGTGAGTCTGCAAAGAATTTTTTTGAGGTAACAACAAATGGCATGCCCTTGAAGGTATCGATGTTCTTTGGAATGGAGGCAGTCTGGACACCCCAACCCTTAAGATTCTCTTCATCGTTTAGCAAAAAGTAGCTGACATAGCGGTCACCATTGGATGGCCTGAAATCATCAACAAGTGATCCTGTTCTTAGTTTGGAAGTACGGAATTCAAAAGTGTCATCTTTGCTTACTCGATAAGTAAGTTTTCCTTTCTGTAAATCTCCAAACTCATCCTCAAGATCCTCCAAAAAGTCATCAATATCCATAACACGTTTTTCACGCATTAAATGATCTCTTACCAGTGATTTAACTCGTTGTGAGGAATCATTCAGATTATCACTTTTTACAATAGATTCTACTGATTTTTTATCGAGGTTTGTGGATTGTCTAAGTAGTTTTTTTCGTTCTGTGGTGGATGCCTCTCCCCATATGTTATCAGTCTGTTTCTCTACAGTCTCATAACCACCTTCTGGTTCAGGTGGAAGTGTGTCACCACTGAGGGTATCTGTATCAGATGGTTTCTTTTCCTTTTTTGGCTTTGTGGGTTTTTCCTCACCCATTCCCTTTGCCATGTCCTCTTCGGAGTTTGCGTTAACAAGTTGGTCCTTTGAAATGACGTTTGTGGGTACAAATGTCATTTTTTCATATTCTCTACCGATTGGCCTAATGGTGACTCTGTCTTCACCATCATTAACAACAGTAAAACGCTCATGCTTTTCATCATCATCCTCAGGTTCACTAAATGCGACAATGTCACCACCTTTGATAGTCTGATCATGCTCTGCACCTTTGGGAGATACTCTGAATCCCTTACCTTGATCCCTTGAATCAGGATGCTTGCGCTCGGTGTCAACATCAGAGTGTTCTTTTTCATGCTTGTCTAACTCTTCTTGGCTTCCTTTCTCTGCACCACAGTCTTTACAGGTAAATTCTCCACCCTTACCCCTTGGGTGCTGTGACTCTTCAAACTTTCCTGCGGCCACCTTCATCTCGACAAGTCCTGCAGTTAGTTTAAGATCATCCATTTTACTGAATTTCAATTTATCTAGTGCTTTGTTTTGTTTTTTATCTTCACCCTTCATACTTTCTAATTTTTTGTCTAATTCAGCCTTAGTGTGTATGTGTCCGCCGTATGGGTTTTTCTTCTTTTGTCGTCGTTCTTTTTGTTTTTTATTTTTCTCCTTCCTGGCATCTTCCTTGTAAAATTTATCAACATCCTTAAAGAATCCCTGTCTTTCTGCAGCCTTATTCATCTCTTTCATGTCTTTGATGTGGAGGGTTCCATTCTTGTACTTCTTGGCTACAGCCCTCGCACCTTTTTCATCACCATAATCTGCAAGTCCAGCCTCTACTGCAACTGATGGTAGTTCATTAGATGGAATGGCGGAGGCTATTTCATTCCTTGTTGCCGTTGTTGATCCTTCTGGTCCCCAACCTGTCATGTCTTGTTTGGTAGGATCTCTTAATTTTTCTTTTTTTGGTTCGGGTTTTGATTCCTTCTCCTCTTTTGCTCCACCACCACCGCCTGAGGTTGTAAACTCTCCACCCTTATCGCGTGGGTGCTCTGACTCTTCAAAGGCCGTTCTAACCTTGGCCGACAGCTTCTTCAACTTGGCAAGTCTGGCTTCTAGCTTTACATCCACAATGTCCACATCAGTATCCACGGCTTCAGTTATTTTACTTTTGTTCATTCCATGTCCTCCAGTGTTTTTGCTGTGTATCCTGTCTTGGATACCGTAGATCTATCATGACTTGGGACGGCACTTATCATTTCACCATAGATAAATTGAGTCCTTGATTCGTGGTTGATTAGAATGCCTACAAACTCAGGATTGTCACCGTCTTGATCATCCTCATATTTTCTTTTTGTAACTATCATTTGTACTCGCTCGTCACTGGTATTTCGCAGTCCACTAACATCTACAACATCACCAGCATGAATATTTAGAAACTCACTATTTGTTCCTGTTTCCTCCCCTAATCCACTACCTGTTGGAAGTGTGTCATCTGCCTTTACAAGTTGCATTCCTCCGTTGAAATTATACTCGTCTGGCACCCAAATACCATCCTTCACAATATCTCGACCTTTGTTTAATTCCTGAACATGTTTTTTGTATTTTTCCTGATCTTTTCTTTCGATGTGATCCCTGTAACGATACTGATCTCCTGTGTTCTTTTCACTCCCGCCCATAGAATCCACAACTTTCTGCAACTCCTTATTGATTGCTCCACCTGTCAATCTCTTCTGACCGTATCGATTCTCTGTGATTGTAGTGTCATCCTTTGGTTTCTTCTTATTGTCTTTCTTGCCACCTCCTCCGCCTGAGGATGTAAACTCACCACTGTTATCTCTAGGATGCTCTGATTCATCAAAGGCTGTTTGCATGGTTTGTGACAGTGAATCAGGTATTATTTTAGTGTAGTTATACACTTTATGGGTGGCCGACAGTATTGCCGATAGTTTTCCAACTTCCTTTTTTAGATCCTCCAGGCTTCCAGTTATAGGCGTGCTCTGAAGACTATGGAATCCTGTCTTTTCCTCACGCTGTTTCTTTTGTAGTTCATTAGGATATCCGACGGCCTGAGATTTGTCTGTTTGATCCAGTTTTTCTATTGCCTCTCTAATACTGCTCTGGCATATAGCCCAGGCGGAGTCCTCAGAGTGATCCTTCTTTACTTCCTCAACACAACGATCAAGTTTAGCTGGCATCATTCACTCCCCGACGCGGCGCTCCACCCAAGATCCAGGAAAGTCCTCAGTGACAGCTCCAACAACCTCACGATATACTCCTCTCCAAGCCCATAATCCCTTTACGTTAAAGACTCCAATTCTATCATAAAACAGTATAGTGCCTGCAGTCGGGGCACCGACTACGGTTATCGTTGATGGTGGTGGGACTACATTAGGATCTAATGCCTTGTCAACATACAAAAATTTTGTCTTGTTTGGCCTCTTGAACTCTATTCCGACGGCATCCTTGTTCGTAATATCAACGACTAGGAATTGTCCTGGGGTGTTTGGGTCTGGCTCCTGAATGATTAGTGTTATCTGTGTTCCCAACTGGTCCACTCTGAATACGCTTTCACTGCTCATGTCAAGTCAGTCATCCTTACTGTTGTGTTATCTGTGGTGACTCTTAAAACTGTGGTGTTCCCGCTGATCTTTCTGAAAATTGTCGTGAGGCCAGATACAGCCCTGAGAATGGTGGTAAGTCCAAAGACTCCCTGCTTTTCTTCGGTATCAAAGAAATTATTTCCTACACCAGCATCAAATATTGCCGCATCAAACATTGATACCATTTAGACGGCCTCCATCATCCTATTATTATCCCCTGTGAATGGGCAAAACCAATAATATCAGCATCCCCACAAACTAGGCTCACAAACAGGAATGCACTTCCATTAACTGTTGTATGGTCTAAAGTGAAATCAGTGGCATTAAAGGAATTTAATATTGCTTCGTTAAATATCGCTTGGGTGACTGGATTTATCACTCTTACCACATGGGTATTTGAAGAACCAATCCCCACCTCCATCGGGTCTGAAAAGTTATCTCCCTGATATGCCATTGAAGTTTCTGTAGTTGTTGAACTAGCTGCCCCGACATACATGCCAGTATCTACTCTTGAAACCCCTGTAGTGGTTCTGTTAGTTCCAAGTGTGAACAAGCCTTTAGGCTGAAATCCTGTTGTGTATGCTTTTGTTCCAGTTGATGTGATTTTGACGGTATCATTATCAACTTCCCATTTACCACCTTTTATTACAAGGAATGAAATGCGGTCTGCGTTTGCACTGTTTAAAGTCCAATTTATGTCAAAACCTAACGAATCCCAAGCACTAAATTCTCCCGTGTACTCTGTAGTTCCGTTTACTGAATTATGTGAAACTATTACAAAGTTATTTCTATATCCATTGTAAGTTTCCATCGAGGTAGTGTTATCATCTGAACCATTGAATATCGAACCCTCTCTTGAAGGGCTCGTTGCCATACCTATCTCCATTTGCTCGTTATTAGCGACAGAATTAAAACCTGCGACCCCATCATGTATCGTGAAAAGAACAGCATTATCATCTGAGGCATTTTGGCAGTCAGCATCCAATGTTACGCTTTGAACGACTGGTGCTGATGCTGTGGTTTTATTAAATGTCCCTACTTGTGTTCCTGTAATGTCTGAGCCACCAAAAGCCATCCAATGTAATAGAGTGGCGTTTGTATCATTCGTGTCCCAAGTCAAAGTAAATTTTGCAGTTTCTAGGGTGCAAGAGGCTTGTGATTCTACAGTAGCTGTACTATCGGTCAGAAAAACTAAAACTGCATCATCTCTTTGTGTTTTTCTACAATCACTACTTCCTACATTATCTTCGTTTTGGCATCCTATAGTCCTATTGTTGTCGGCATCATCGCAAAATCCAATGCTTGCACAATTTGTCGCCCTTGCATCTCCCTCTGAGGTTTTGTTTTTTGTTCCAAAAATAATAAGGCCTTTAGGATCAAAACCAACTGTTACGTCTTGTGTTGCCCCATCAGTACCAGTTGAATCCTTTACGGCTGTACCTGTTTCAACTTCTAATACCAATCAATTCAACCCCAAAACGGATTTGACTTTTGCTTCATCAACGTCCCCAGCTTCATACATAATCAAAAAACCTTCCATCAAATAGATGAAAGCAAGTTTTGAAACTGGATCAGGCTGTGCTTGGTATTCAACAATAAGTTCATCAATTTGGTCTTTATCGTTCCCTGGTGTATCGTCTAATCCAAGTGAACTAACCATGTCAGCTCTGGTTTGTTTTCCCATCACAATAGCTAAAACGTGTCTTGCAAAACCATGTGTTGAAACCCTATTTGATGAATCGTTTTTGAATCTGTCAAGTAATGTCAATTTATCACCTCCTTATTTTTCAATTAACTTGTTACACTCCTTACATTTTACAGCATTTCCAGCAATGCCAAGACTTAGAATTTGGAATTTATGATGATCTTTGTTTTTTGTATGTCGCAAGATTATTTGTTGAGCCTGATTTTGATTCATTTTATCCTCCCTTTGGCCTCACCTTTAAGGCCACTGTACAACGCTGAATTGTAGCCACACTATCAACTTCAAATTCTAATATATCCCCTGCATTAATATCTGACCAAGTTGTTAGAGTTCTATCTTCACCCGTATCATTTGTTGCTGTAATTGTTGGCTTTTCAGTAGCACTTAGAGTGGTAGTAGTTGGAAAACCAGCAAATGTACTTCGGCTTACATCTACCACAATGGCACCAGTTGGTAATCCTATAATTGCCCATTCAACAACTTCACAATTAAAATCAACTACTAATTGGCCTTTAATTCCTGTGGTGATTGCAGATCCACCACCATCAATGATGAAGTTGATTGTCTTGTAACCACTAATTCCAAAGTCAATATCGGTATCATCTGTAAACATTGCAGTAGTTGGAGTTAAATTCTGTGTCCACCATATACCCTCAGTTGCTGAGGCAGCCACACCAGCCTGTTCTGTCTGTGTTATCTCTTGGTCAAATGAATTGGCACCTGTAAATGCGTTAGCTTGTCCAAGATATGCAAACGTTTCAGATTGTAATGCAGTATTAAATTCTGCAACAGATCCAGTTAATACGTTACCAGTTCCACCTAGGTCATAAGATTTATTGGTGAAAACATCAGTAGTATCTTTTCCTACAACTGTAAATGTAGCATCAGGGAATGTGACAGTCTTGGCAGTTGTAAAGTTGAAATCCAGTATTGCAGTTATTCCAGTAGTCATTCCATCTAGTGTTAATCTAACTACTTTCGTATCATCAGTTGGATCAGCAAACCTAGCATCCTCTAATGCAAACCCTGATCCTGTATTGTTATGATTAGCCGTCCACGCTGCTGTAAATTCACCTCCAGCTGGTGTCTGATATGTTGGGGCTACCCCCACTCCGTTGGATGTCAGGACAGTTGTAGCTGCACCAACTGATACATTCATCTGAGTTTCGTTAATATCTACAATTGTATTATCATCTCCATCTATGGTCTTGTTAGTCAGGGTTTGAGCGAAAGCCTCAGTTACCATTGTATCATTTCCTGTAAGAAGTGGTAAGGTGATTTGTCTATTAGCAGCTATCGCAGCAGCAAGGAAATTATAAACCACGCCACCCCCTGCTGGCCTTTCTAGTTCTAAATCAACGTTAGCGGAAAGTGTAACTGCTGTTGTTGTTATTGATAAAATATTTCCAGTTCCTGTAATATCAAAGTCGTGAGTGTCGCTTGCTGGAACTGTGTAAGTTAATCCACCTGCATCTCCTCCAATTCTTTGTGTGGAACTTATAGGATCACTATCATCAAAGCCCATAATATCGCCAGTATCTATGGCAATACCTGTTGTGCTTAGCCCTAATACTCTTACTTGATTTATCTCCCAAGAGTAAAAATCACCTGAATCAACCTCAAAAAACATTCCATTGGAATTGTTTAAAATTCTCCTTCTGTCAGTTGCGGTCCATCGTATTGAGTAACCATCTGGAAGATCCATATCTGCTGTCTGAATGGATACCACATTTCCAGTCCCTGTAATATCAAAGTCAAATCTGTCTCCTGCTGGAACTGTAAATTCCATATCATTTGTTGCAATATCACCATGAATTATCATTCCAGTATCTAACGTGAATAGAAATCCTGCAGCACTATGTCCGGCTGTCCAAGTAAAGACCTCACTTCCGCTCTGCCCCAAGTCAACCCATGCACCATTTACAAATCCCTTCATCTGATTAGCTGTTGAATCATAAACAATTTCACCATTAGCACCAGTTGGTTCTCCTGCAAATGATCCAACGTTTATGCCTGCATTACTTGCATCAGGGGTAAATGTCTGGATTGTGTTTGAGGCGTATGTATTTGATATAGTTTCTAGTACAATGTCGGCTGTGTTAGTCAGATCAGTCGAGGCACCAGTAACCTCAGTACCGATTGTGATTTGTGAGGCTTCTGTTGTTACAACAAAATTTCTATTCCCTGTTAATACTGGAATTGTAAGGTTTCTGTTTGCAGTCTGATTACTGTTTACAAGTGTAACCCCATCAGCATCATCTGGACTGTTTATCTTAATTTGATTGTCCTTGAATGTCTGGAGAAAATCCCCATACACATTTGCCTGATCATTAAAGACTATTGCAGTATTGAGCAATCCTTTGCTTAGTGTGCTGATTTTTGTTGTGGTGAATGTTTCGGTTTCCGCATCTCCAATATTGGTGATTACATTACCAGTTCCGTTAGCATCAATACTCTTGTTCGTAAATATGTCAGTAGTATCTTTTCCTACAACCGTAAATGTGGCGTCTGGGAATGTCACAGTCTTTGCAGTAGTAAAATTAAAATCTAATATTGCGGTGATTGCCGTAGTCATTCCAGCAAGATCAATTTGCAGTTTTTTCGTATCATCGGTGGGATCTGCAAATAGGGCATCCTCCAAGGCAAAAGTAGATCCTCCATTGTTATGGTTGGCCGTCCATGCAGCGGTAAATTCTCCCCCTGCTGGTGCTTGATATGTTGGTGCTACTCCTACTCCATTAGAAGTTAAAACGGTTGTAGATGCTCCAACTGAGACATTCATTTGTGTTTCATTAATATCGACAATTGTGTTGTCGTCTCCGTCGATTGTCTTATTTGTCAGAACTTGAGCAAAGGCCTCTGTAACAAATGTATCATTGCCTGTCAAGAGTGGTAATGTAACATTTCTATTCGCAGCTATGGCGGCTGCAATTATTGTATAATTTACATTGCCACCAGCTGGGCGTTCAATTAATAAACGATTATCAAGGAATGTTTGATCAAAATCTCCAAAGTCATTAAGTTGGTCGGTCCTAACAATTACCGCAGTATCAGTTAGATCAGTTGATGCTCCCGATACATGAGTCGCCAAGGTGAGGCTTTCATATCCAATCGTGCTCGCTGTGGCCACAAGTGCTTGGTTGTCAGTCCCACGAGGCAGTCTGGTAAAAACAGTCGCGTTTCTGAAAATAAGATCTCCCTCAGCTTCTGAGGCTATTTCGAATGTGCCTACATCAACACGGTTTGTTGTGGATAAGATATCCTTGTTTGTAAAGACTATGGAGTTTGTTGTTGTGGCATAGTTGGTTATTGCTACGCCGTTGAGATTTGTTATGCTTGTAATGTCTGCAATATCCAGAAGTGTGTTCCCTTCAAAGTCAACATTTCCGTTGTTTAGAATTGTTAATTGGGGAACATCATTGTTGGATATCTCGAATAGATTTCTTGTCGCTACGGCTGCGGGGGTATCTCGCCTTAGATTAATGTGGAACATTGGCTCCGTGCCAGAATCATCGCCTGCTATTATTTCACAAAGCATTTCGAAAAAGTCGGTAGAGCCTGCTGGTTTCTGTAAAAAGTCAAAGTCACCAGCTGTGTGATTTGCTGTCCACGCTGTAACCTCACTTCCGCTCTGCCCCAAGTCAACCCATGCACCATTAATTCTACCCTTTAGCTGGCTGGCAGTTGAATCATAAACAATATCAGCATCAGTTGGAGATGATGGCTCGCCTGCATTTGCGCCGACATTAATTCCTGCCAGAGAGCTTGTTGCAGTGAATAGTGTTCTTTTAAACATCTCAATAACTCCGCTACTCGCATCGTTGAAGTCCATGTACTCTACCTCATGGACACCAGCTTCAGTGAGAAAGACATGTATAGAGCCGTCTTCTGAGTTGCCTGCATCTGATTCCATTACACCTGTTATTCTAGCATAGTTCTGCATTGCATTTGGTGTATCAAGATGTCTGAATCTAATCTCACCTATTGTATATCCATCTGTTTGTTTTGTCGCTCTTTCAAGGTCCACCAAATGAGCTGTATCTGCTGTCATGAACAAATTACCGAGTGTTGTTAGATCATTAGATCCTGCACTATGATCAGCAGTCCATGTGAAGACCTCACCGCCTCCACCAATCATATCAACAGAAGCACCATTTTCTCTAGCTCTGAATTTGTTGGTTGTAAGATTATACCAAAACTCACCATCGTTTGGTGAAGAAACATCTCCTGCAACTGCTGCTAGTGCTATCCCTGCTTTAGATGCCTGATGAGTGAATGTCTGTTTTGTGTTGGTTAGAAATGTATTGTCAGTGTTTAGATAAGCAATATTTGCAGTGTCGGTCAGTGCTGTACTCGTACCAGTAACTTCAGTTCCTATTGTGATTTGAGAGGCTTCAGTAGTTACAACAAAGTTTCTGTTTCCTGTCAAGATTGGAATTGTGAGGTTCCTATCTGTTGTTTGATTACTGTTAACTAGAGTTACTCCATCAGCATCATCAGGACTGTTAATTTTGATTATGTTATCCTTGAAGGTTTGTAAGAAATCACCATATACATTTACTTGGTCAGTCTGAACAACCGTACTTGCAACTGCTAGTGTTATCAAGTCTGAACCTTCTGAGGCATTTATTCCATCTCCGTTTGCAAAAGTTCTGAGGTTTAGTGCAACACCTGATTTTGGAGTTGAACCACGAATTGAAATCGTGCCTCCTCCAACATCTGCGGTCACGTTTGCCTCACCTGCTCCACCAGTTTGGGGAACTAGCTCAAATTCATCATTGGTTGTGTTATAACTTATTACATCTCCATCTGTTGGAGTTACAATTTGTGTACTTGGTACTGCAATAATCACCATTGATTCAGTTCCAAAGTATCTGATTAGTGGAGTTGTAAAGTCTGCGATTGTTGTATCAATAGCAATATCACCATTAACTGCAATTGTTGGAGCAGCAGAGTGTGGAATTCTCAATGTTGATGCTGCAAAAGTGTTTAGAAATGCACCGAATGTATTAGTTTCATCTGTTCTCACGATAACACTTGTATCTGTCAAATCTGTCGATGCGCCAGATACATGTGTGGCCAGTGTCAGGCTTTCATAGTTTATTGTTGATCCTGTTGCAACGAGAGCCTGGTTGTCCGTTCCCCGTGCGAGCCTTGTAAACACTGTGGCATTCCTGAAAATTATATCCCCTTCTGTTTCGGAGGCAATCTCAAATGTCCCTATATCGACCCTGTTTGTTGTTGAGAGAATGTCCTTGTTTGTAAAGACATCAGTGGTCGCTTTGCCGACTAATGTGTCGGTTGCGGCTGGAAGTGTGAGGGTGTTTGATCCTGCGATGGCCGTTGCAATTAATGTGATAGTCCCAGATGTCGCACCACTGTGGATCATAGTGCCAGAATCATATGATTTGTTTCCTGTTACATTTTGCACAACACTGAGATGCATTGTGTCTGCATCCAGGAAGGCTGATGCGATAGGTGTTGCCTCCCATGTTGCTGTTGCGAGTGTGCCTAAAATTGTGATTGTGGCTTGTCCTACATAAGCGGAATCAATGTCTATGCTGTTTGCATTTGCGACAATCCTGTTTGTCGTGCCAATAACATCAAGGGTATCACCTGTTTTCGTAAGGCCTGTCCCTGCGGTAATCTGCCCAAGCCCTGATGCCTGGGTAAATGACAATGATGTGGTTCCCAAGACAATCGGATCATTTGTTGTAAGGACGAATCCCTTGTCACCGTTTGCAGTGCCTTCGTCAACCCACATGTACATTCCAGCGGTGACCTCTGCACTTGTATCGGCATCCGTTGATCTTGACCATGCTCCTGCAGCCGTGACGTAAATGCCGTTATCCTCACCTGCAGTCTGATTCTTTACTAAAATTCTATCTGCGGATGTTGAAATACCATCAATGGTCTGTTCTCCTGAAAGTGTGAGGTTTGCCGTGGATGCTACACGAACAGAGTCCTTCCAATCCCTGATTCCTGCGGCTATTGCATCAACGTAATTTTTAGTCGCTGCATCCTGTGGTCCAGTAGGATCTACAAGTAGAGTTATTTTATTGGTGTTCCAGGAAACATCGGATGTTGGTGCAGCCATTTGGTCGAGTCTGTTTGTCTGGACACCAGCATCGAAATCTGAGATTGTTGTGTGGGCTTGCGTTCCAGTGTGATTTGCTCTTGCCCTGTCAGAGTCGTGGAAGTGGAGTGTTGTATCAACTCCATCATCTAAAATATTGAGATTAGTTGCGGTAATTGTTACATCGGTGATATCAGCTAGGAGATGGGTATGGCCTACAAGTGAGATCGTTCCAGCAAGATCTGGAAGTGTGTAAATTCTGTCAGCAGTGTTGGTATTTACAAACGAGCCGTTGAATGTATTTGCTACATTCCGAAGTAGTAATGTTGTATCATTGAAAGTTTTTGCACCAATGACTGTTTGAACACCAGCAAGAAGCATATCACCTGAGCCAGCAGCACCTCCGCCTCCAAACTCAAACCAGTCTGCCCCACTCCTATAAAGTAGCATTGGGACATTATCCTTTAGATTTGTGTCTGATGCTGATAAAAGTGTGATCTGACCTGCCCCACCTGCGAGATGCTTTACCGTAATAGTGTCGCCAGGAGTTGAGACAAGTATTGCCCAGTCAGTTGTCAGCGTATCGGCTGTTAGAATGTTAGCTAAATCATCGGTGGTTCCTGTTTCCGCACCGACCTGTGTGTTAGTGTCAATAATTGCTAAGTTTCCTGTTGCGATTAGGACTTCCGCTACTGCTGGCTTTGGTCCGAACATTCCAGTCTGGACATGTCCTGTGTTAGATGCGACTCCCTTATTCCATTCCTCGGCAGAGATGTCCTTGACTGGGTTGTTAACTAATCCTGTCTGGTGGGCATGCTCACCGTAGTTAGTCCTAACCATTGGTTACATGCATGACGTGTTTTGTTTTTATAACTTTGGTGATTAGAGTTAATAACTTATGCAGAAACAGAATATGGAAGTTCTGGAACTTTTCTTACCTTGACTCTTCTTGCTCTCATATGATTCAACCGTCCTAATCCAAGTTGCCGTCTGCCGTATCCCTCCTCCCATCTTTGCAGATCACTGTCAGTCCATTGGAATGAGGATTTAATTATTCTGTTGACAATGGTGTCGCCATTTACGCTGGTCTGGACTCCTGGCTTTACAAAAGGATACATCAGGGATGATGACTCTAATGTGTTGTGATAGTATCCGTGGTTGTGCTTTAGCTCGTGCATTCCAATCTCGACGAGTGGTTGTGTTGCGAGTACCTTTAGGTTGCCGTTTGCCAACTTCTCACCTTCTGTAAAATGATCAGGATCTACAATCCACGCTGGAAGTGCCTCTCCAAATGGTGTGAAGAAGTGATTGTCATTCCACTCCATTAGGCCGTTGTATCTGACTGAGTTCTGTGGGTGGTAAAGATAAGCGTGCGCGAGAACGCCTTCCCTACCACCGAAGACGTCAATGTCATCGGTGAATCTAATGTTGAAAAATGCTGTCTGATCTTCGTATCTTATCCATCGGTATTTCATAGGAATAACTAGCCCTATTGATCTGAACATTGTGGTAAATGCCCTTCTTGTCCAGTAAATGCTCGGAATGTCTGGTGAGTAATTTTCCAGCTTCCAGGTGAGTGGTGATAAACTTAGTGGTATCTTGTGTGGCCAAGGATCTCTCCCAATCTCGACATCCTCATTTGTTGATAAAAGACTGCCGTCCTCATGCTCTAGGGTAATGTGGATGTCAGGTATCTCGTTTGGCTTTAGCTTCTTGCCTAAAGAGTAGGTGCATTTGATTGGTCCGTCGTAGGTCATTTTTCTTCTACTGACATTATGGCTTCACTTTGATTTTCTGGACATACTTTGCCCATTTTGCTTTTCTAGTCTTGTCTGTAAAATTCAACTGTAGATCATTTAAAAAATCAATTATTGTTTCCTTGCTTGCATCCTGTGGGATGACTATGGAATCAAACTCTTCTGGTTGCATAATTTCCATATTCTAGTTATTAACTCACTTGAATAAAAAGAAGGTGGTTAGGTTGCTAGCCTATGGATTCTTCGACCAAGCATCGTCTGATTGTCTTATTGTCTGTGCCATTGCTTTCTGTGTCAGTTGTTGACTAACTAGAACTGTGGCCACGACTGCTATAACAATTATGATGTTGGCAAACTGTCCAATGTCAATCTCACCTGTGATTGTAATAGTTGGATTATTGGTAATGGCAATCGCCATGGCAATTCCAAACACTGCAAATACAATCGCAAGAGCTATCATTAGAATAATCATTGACCATTCTTTGATATTCATACCAGCGAGATCTAGTGGTGGTGTGGTACTCATTGATTTCTAACTTAATAACTAGAATAAAAGTCAGTCGTCCAATGGATCAAAAATGTCGCAGAGGTTGAACTTTGCACAGTGGGATACTGTGTCGTCTGAATACACAGCCCCCCAACCCCTGAGTCTTTTTATCAGATCTTCAAGCATCATCTATCCTCGCGTACTCGTTGAAAATTTTTCCTACTTGTGGAATTGATACTACTAGCCCGGCGAGGACTGGCAAGAGGAAAATTAAACCAAACTCCACTTGAACCCCTAATGCCGGTGCTGGTAATACTGCCGCCAAGCCACCTGAATAACCTGTGAAAAATGCCCCTAATACTTTGGCTCCTCGTCGCTTCCAATTTACCATTTACAAGTCTCCATCTTCTATAAAACATATTAGAATGAACTCATGGGCTTTTCAAACTTTACTTCCGGCCTCTTATTCCAGGATGGACCGTCCTTCCATCCCTTTTTGAGTATATTGATCTCCTTCTCCGTCCATGTTGTCGAACCTGTCCAGTGAGGATTCTGTCTGCGGGATACCCTTCTAGGCCATATGTTTTTACCAGGTGTTGAATCTCCACCTCTGGTTATTGTAATGTCCTGTGCCTTGGCATCCATGATGTTCATTCTCTCGTTGAACTTCTCCTGGGTGATCAGGCTCTTTGTCAGCATATCAAGAAGTATCTCGTACTGCTCCTTGTCAAAGACAGTCCTAATGTCTGGACGTACAAGGTTGCATTTTAGTTTCAGTGGTATTTTTTCGACGTTCTCTTCCTGGAATAAAATTTGAAGTATCCTGTCGTATAACTGCTTTTCAGTAAATGATTCAAGTATCTCCTGCTGTGGCCTTACCTCCACATTCAAAAAGGCATCAATCTCCTCAAGCTGTGCGTTGCCTCCCAAGTTTCCTGCCTTCCCCTTTGAAAGTAAGAATGGCGGGATGTTAAAGAATCCTGCAACTTGATCAATCAAATGATCGTCCATGTTAATTAATCCGGCAAGATCTCCCGTGTTGGTTGTCCCTGAGACTAGCTCCACGGATTGTGTTATAGCTATATCACGGCCTGCAGAGTTGTTTGCTTTGTTTAAAAATGACTTGAGTACTGTCTTGACGTTCTTGTAATCTCTAGGTGGGATTGTTACTTTGAAGATCTTAGGCTGATGCCATGTGTACTGTGCCGCCTCTGTAAAGTCCTTTCCATACATGATAAGCATTGTCTTGCCAATGTCCAGTAATGGAAGCATCTTTGATTCGCCGTAATAATCTGACTGCCACTCCAAGTTGAAATCCGAAGTGTACCAGATCAATCTCTCCGATGGTAGCTTTCCTCCCCTAGAAGATAGGGCTATCAACTGTAGGGAGTTCATCTCACCTGTATCCAGATTGAGCCAGATCTTGACCATATGCTCTGGCCTAATTGTTCTGAAGACTCTTGGCATGATAAATTTGGCTGGCTCCAAATCTGTGGACCATTCTACTGGCTTTCCATCCTCGGTGTACTTCCACTCTGGAAGCATCATAATTCCGCTGTTTCCCTGCTCCAATGTGTAACGATAGCTACGTGACATGTGTGATTGGTAATCTAGTTTAATCGTAAGGTTGTGAACAAATTTTGCAATCTCGTCTACTGACCATCCTTGTTTTTGGTTTTCTGGATCATCAATAATGTCATCTGACCATGGAATTGAGAAACGCTGATTCTTCTTCCACTTTTGTAACTCCTCATCCTCCATCTGCTCGTCCTCATCCCTAGGCTCTGGATCTGTTGTGTAACCCCAACCTGTGACTGTCGCAACCATGATTCTAACTGCCCTGTTAATCCAGCTTACGTTTTCATGAATTGCCCTGAACTCCATGCGTTGTGAAGCATTGTAAGGATCGTTTGATGGAAATAGATACATAGAGCCGAGTGGCCTCTTTGAATCCTTTGTCATGTTATCTAAAATTTTCTTCTTCTCTTTTGGATTGTTCATATGTTTCCAGTGAGCCATTCCCTGGTTCCTCCAAGTGCCCAATTTGATGGCTCTTGTAGTCGTCCGTGATTCCAATGCCACAGGGTTATCAATCACAGGAGTCTTTGCCATTGCTATTCTAAAATCAACTATCTCTTTTAAAAACTTGCTTTTTAGACACCAAAGCCACTATGCTTGTATTGGTTCATAATCCCCGAGATGATGTCCTCTGCGCTTTCACCGTACTCCTCTGCCTCTCCTGCAGCCTCTATTGCGGCAGGTGCAACACCGATAATATACTCGACGGCTGTGTAGCATGCTAGAGCCAAACCCCAAAACAGATCGTCGTGAACACCTGATGGATGCTCGTATCTCTGTGCCCCAGCATCCGAGAAGACCTTCTGTTGCTCTTCAATCTCACCTATTACAATGCCATCGGCCTCCAGCTCCAGCATTCCAAGTTGGGATAAGAATTTGACTACATTTACGGCATCAATCTTTAGTGGGTTTGTCAGATGTATTGGTTCCATTATTGATTCCAAGTCCTGGCCAAACAATGATCCGACTGCAATGTTGCCTGTCTCATCAAAGGCTATCTTGTGTTGGGGAAATTTCTCGTTGATCTCGCGGACGTCGGCTGCTATTACTGGATAGTCAACATGAGGCCAGACTGCCGTGCCGTGCTCGATTAGCTTTATCCCATTCCATCTCAGCATAAAGAAAGCGGAATGGTCGACTCTACTAGCAAGATCCAGTCCTGATACAAAAATTTCCTGTGGTAGCATGAAAAGATCCAGGCTTCCGTCCTCCTTACTGTTCATCTCCTTCCATCTCTGGAGGAAGTCTATTTTTTGGACTCCGCTAGCCATGATACCTCAAAAAATGTTCCATATCTTTGGGGACTGATAAACAAATCCCAATCGGTCCACAAACTTTACAATAAGGAAAATCAGGGCATTTGTATCTTAACGGTCTATCGTCAACTTTTGGGTGTATGATTCTATCCATGGCTATCGTTCCTGGCACATCTAATGTGTAATCACCATACTCAGGCATTTCATCTTTTGCCATTACTTCTTCCTCTCTGCGTCAATCAATTTGTTTACTGCAACTGTCAGTTTATTTAATGTACTCTCTACTGATACAGACCACTTTACAAGGTTTGATTTTTCATCAAATCTCCTTCCAGGTATTTTTTCTATTCTTTTCATTCTATCACCTCCTACCAATCCTTTCTAAGTTCTTCTCTTGTCATACCACAGACAACACATCGTCCACCGCTTAGGTTGAAAAGATGCTCGTGTTCATCCTCTCTCCTTACCATTCCACCGAATGTTCTGCGTTCCTTTTTATCCCATTCGTCGGATCTCATTTTTCAACACCTAAAATTTTACAAATGACCTCATGCGTACCAACATGTGCGGCGATAAGTGTTGTTTCCTCACCATTGTCATGATAGATCAATTCATCATATTTTTTCTTAAATTCCAATGCTCTCTCATACATCTCTTTGTAGCTTCTAGCTTCAAGCCTGTATGCCACCAAGAGTTCCTTTACGGAGTCAAGCTCGTCCTTCATTTTCACCATGGTCCTTACCGATATCAACTCGGCTTTGATGATCTCTTGTTCTTCTCTGATTTCCCGTTCAGTCATCTACTTCACCTCTTCCTTCACAACGTGTACAATCCATTCCATACTCTCCTAGTGTTCCATATCCTTCACACGCAGGACACTTCTTAGACGTTTTGTTTCACCCACTCTTGTTGGACTGCCTGGCTCAAAAACACATCAATGTGAGGGCATACATAAACTATAATGTTTGGATTGATTGTAATGGTGTGTGCCCTTTTCCATTTTGTCTGCATCGATGGATCACAGTTGCATGTCTTTGCGGTTAATCTAATCTGTTGCATCCTTCCAAACCTTCCAAAAATATGATTCTTTGCCATGTGGTGTTGATATCAAAAATATCTTCTGTTTGAACGGGAAACTTGACATTATTGTTTTTTCAATTAACTCAATAGATTCATCATCTAAATTATCATAAAGACACATAAGAACAATTTTCCTTGTATATTATATAAATACACTCAAAGGGATTGGTTACATTTGGGACAGACAGTTTTCTCCACTTCCTTTGTATGTTCAGGATCTATTCGTTTTATTGCCGTAGCCTTTACGGCCTCAACTTCACCACAATCAGGACACTCTACCATGCCTAATGATTACAAGTGTGTTATAAAAAAGTGAGGTTAGAAGGGGATTTTATCTGCCCATGTAGCCTTGTCGGATTCGGTTATTCTTCTCCAAGACCTCTTTATCTTAAATCTTGCAACATCAAGTAGCCTTTCCTTGTTTGTAACTTCCTCCTCTGTCTGCTTGTATCCAGGATCACTCCTTGGGACACCCATCATATCCATGATAGCAAGTGACCGCTCGGAGCTTTTTATCGATTTTAGATAATAGTTGGCCTGTGCGACTGCATGCGTGTAAGGAATCCAATCTGCACTCTTTGTCCATTCTGCCATAAAATATAGTAAGAGCTCATTAATTTAACTTCATCGCTCTGCACATGCTTGGACGTAGCCTTCAGGGATTGGATTTTGTAGACAGATTACTATCAATGCACCCTCTCCGACTATCTCACCTGTGAGTGTGTTAACGTATGTTCTAGCATCGGTTATTACGGTGCTTTCTGTGCTGGAGTCTGTTATCACTGTCGAGTCCCCTATCTGGATATTGTAGACTGCCCCTCCTGCTCCGAGAAGACCAATTATCGCTACTATCACTGGTATCCATTTCTTGTTCATAGATAGGATTGTATCAAGTGTGTAAAGAGTTTATTGTTTTTCTATTCTTGAAGCATTTCTCGCAGAGAGGAATACCATTCAAGAGTAACGTCTCCTTGTTAGAACCATGGCATCCATGGCAGAGTCCAGTCAGTCTGTCCACCTCGCCGAGCACTTGTCGTTTGGCCAGTATGTATTCATCCAGGTATGTGTCTTTCCCATGGCGTGACCTATCTCATGCCACAACACACTGCATCCACCGTCAGGCCATGTGCTGTCATCTCCATCGCTGGGGATTGCACCCTGCTGACCGTTGATTATGAAAATTTGCCAGTTGTTGAAACATCCTCCCGCGTTCTTGCTTTTGCAGTGATTTAGGATGTCATCTGGCTGAATCAGATGAATTTCAATAATATGGTAGTGTTCCCATTTGGCAATGCACGCACCTCTTATCTCATCAAAGTAATAGGTATCCTCACACTTGCCAAACTTGGGTGCCTGTGTCTCATCTACGCTTACCCAGGCTGCAATGACAATGTGTTCCTTTTGTATCTCAGGCTGATAAAGATCCTGTGCCCAATCCCTGTACTGATTTCCCATTGGATGGTAAGGTTCTGTTATTGTTGGTTCTGAGTTCTGGCCAAAGACGGCATGTGGTAGCATTATTCCTGCTATTGCCACAAGCACCAATAATTCTAAAAGAATGAATCCAAACAATGCTGGTGTAAATTTCATGAACCTACGACTGTCCACTGTGGTGGTAATAGGATAAACTCTGACTTACAATCATGGCATAGTATTGTGCCACAAATTCCTTGATCCATTTGGTCTGATCTGCAATTAGGACAAGTTATTTTCATTTTTATTCACCATGTAACAGAAAGCATATTCCACATTTGGGGCAGTTTATTGGTGGGTTAATCATAAAGTTTCCGCTCCAATCACAGTCTGCACAATGTATCCTCACTCTAATCTCCTCCAAAACTTAATCCAATCATCAGTCATATCCTGGATCAGTATTGTCATGGACCAAACCATTTGATAATAATAAAAAAGGGGGGTGGTGGTCATTTCAGACCTGTCCAATCATCATCGGATTGCTTGAAGATTATGACGTCCTCATTGAATCCAAAGCCATCTGTCTCATCGTATTTGTCGAACTTGTTCATCGCTGGATTGAATGTCAGTGATACCTCATTCTTGATGGGTATGTTGAACTTTGAGTATGTCACGTATTGATCCTCATCAGCCTTGTATTCTTTGTCAGGACATCCGCTCTCTTTCTTTGTAGAGTCTGCAATGTGTGTTAGATCACAGTAGTTGTAAAATGCGGTTTGTTTTTCAAATTCCAGATGTTCGTCGGTTATCCTTGCATTAGCATAGACATTCTTAATCCAGGGGAATAATTCAGCTCTCTCTGCAATTGGATTATCTCCATGGTATATTGCACCATCAAAAATTGTTGCCAATCTACGATTGTCATACCATACACCGAGTGTTAATGGCTCTAGTGTTTCCTTCTGAGCCCTGCAGTCTTCCATGTGTTTCTTGACATTTGTCAGCAGGTTTGTTACTCCCAAATTCCATGACTTTGTATCATCTGGAAGTCCAAGCGATGTCCAGAATGATTCATATTTTTGAACTGGCTGGGCTTGATTAACACCTCTCCAACACAAGGCAGGTGAATCTAATAGTCTACAGGCCTCAATTTGGCTTGGCTTTTGTCTAGTCTCCAAACAGTAGAACTTCTTTGTGAATCTGTATTGTTCTGCGTCATCAATGACACAATCGCCATTCAGATCTACCTCAGGATCTAACTCACAGCCTCCTCTATATGGGACTGTTATGTCCACTGTTGGTGGCTGGCCATCGTCAGGATCAGATGTGCCGTCAGGATCAGATGTGCCGTTAGGATCAGTTGGTGGTGTTTCACCGCCATCTCCATCTCTAGGAACAAACAAGTCCCATTGACAAACCATACGAATCTCCGTTCCAGTTGGAGTTTCCTGTTCAGTCCTCACACAATGTTCATCTGCGTAGGCATTGGATGCAAATCCGATTGTTATTAGTGCTAAGAGCACTGTTAGTATTTTCGAGTACATTCCTTCAAATATCTCACGAAATGCTTCTTTTTTAAGTTGTTGGAGTCTGTATAACTACACTTTTGAGGATTATATTTCCATCATCGATCGCAGAGTTCCAGCACCACATTCGTCACCACACACCATTGATTCGATTTCATTAACTACTTTAAGATCTGGGTTGTTTTTGAAGAACTCGTCGATTTGCTTCTGATCATCCAAATCGGTCATTAGGGGTGAATCTCCCCATTTAGGATATTTCTTGGCGGCCGACGTCCCAAACTTCTGAATGCCATCCTCTAGCCATTCTATGTAGCTTGCAAGTTTGGGATCGAGTTCTCTGATTAACTCCTTCTCGCCTCTCTGGGCAAATGCACCACACATACATTCGCCCGACATTCCAATCTTGGCATGCATTGGTGTTATCTTCAAACCATGCGTGTGACGATATTTGTAAATTTCCTCTGATGTTTTGTAGAAGAAAGGACAACCAAACCAGAGTGATCCATCTGTTTGGATTGGCTCTGGATAGTTTCCCATCCTCCGTACTGATTCAAATTTGCGAACACCTGAAATTAAGCAGTGATTCTTCTTGTCAATCGATAATGCAAAGTCACGCATCGTCTTGTATTTGAGCCTACCCATGATCAGCCGGTGATGTGCTGGTCCAGGAAATCCATATTGCAAGACATGTGTCGCATAAATATGCTTAGGATTAGGCTCTATAACATACAATTTCCAGCCCATCTCCTTGTAAAAATCAATAACAAAGTTAGTCGTTTCCATAAATCCTATGTTAGTCTGAATATGGACTCCTGCCTCAAGCTGGCCACGTTCGTGAAGCCAATGTGTCAAAGAGATGCTGTCCCCACCACCACTTGTCAAGGCGTAAAATTTGGATCTTCCATAAATTTTTTCAAGATCATCCATTATGGCCTCAGGTGTATTTGCTGATGCGGAATGGAATGTGATGCCTGATGTCTTGATAACTCGCTTACTTCTAGAGTCCTTATACAGAAATGGTTTCTCACCGAATAATGTCTTTTGTTTATCCTTCAATATCTCACCTCTGTTAGATTGTTATATAAATACACTTAAGGATCAGTGAACGCCTTTACCTTCATGGCGTATCTTCCTGCAAATTTCTGTGTTAGCTTGCCGTTGCTCTTCCTACCTTTTTCACAATCAATGCATGTGTCACGTTGGTTACTGTTTGAAAAACCGCATTTGTTGCAGGTCCAGAATGGCTGATTGGGATCATGAGCTGGGTATCCTGTCACATCAAAGTATGTAATTGCTCTAATATATTTAACAATCGCAGAGGATAATATATGCGCTGGCCATTATTGATAAGGTCGCAAGAACTCCCGCTATCAACATTGTAACTGCCTCTTGTTGAGGTGTCATGATAAAGCTTTTCATGACCATCTAAAAACGGTATCTAGTGTAAATGACAGCAATGGTGCCTGCAGTAACTTCTCGGGCAATCAAAGACCTTTCTGAAACACCCATTGCATTCCTTACGTTTTATCGGTACTTGAACTCCCCATAATCCCTATCTATTCCCTCTTTTCCAAGAAGATCAATGCTTCGCTTGTAATCCTTGTCGGCCGTGTTCTTGAATGAAAGATCCTCAGTCTTGATGGCCTGCGTATATGTGCTGGTAAACTTGCAGCAATATTCCTGATCAAAGTCTAGTTTGGGGTTCCTCTGTTGCTTTTCAATGTATTTCTGTGAGAGGATGTGGTGTTGCAGTCCTATTTTGTAGTCCGTCATTAGTGGCCACCAATCGACGTTTATCTTTATCTTCTTGCCTGAGAGCCACAATGCATTTATTCGATCGACCAACGTTTGATGCTCCGTCATTGGAAGGTGGAAGTATTCACCTAGGATTCTCATGGTTTCTTTCCAATAATCCCAAAAGAATCCACGCCTGCCGTTGGGTGTTGACTCTAGAACCAGGTCACCATCATCCCTTTGTGCGAGGTTTGGCTCTAGGGCTGTCATTATAGGCTGATCGTTTTTCATTCCAGTGTGTGCTGCCTCTGACACAAATGCTGCTATTACGTCGTCAGCACCTCTGAATGACTGAGCCTTCTCCTGTCTTGATGCAGCGTAAGCCATACAACGTGTGTCGTTTGTAAATTCGACCAATGGCTTCTGTGCAAAGTTGGCTCTCCTAATCACGTCGTGGTGATGTATCTTTGTGCCTCTATCCTGCAACTCATAAAAATCCACTCCCTTATCGAGTTCCTCTTCAAATTCTGGCTCAAACTCCTTGAATGCGTAATATCCGTCAGGATGCCTGCGGTCTTGGAATAACTCATCAAACCTGTTTAAAATTTCAGAGGCGGTGGCGACTTCGTTTCCTGCAATAAACATGATATCGTGGCCTACATATCTGTCAAAGCAGTTCAATCCGCATGATCTGTTCCATGTTTCCGTTGCACCTAGTTTTCTGCTTTTGACATATTCCATGGTGTGATGCACTTGTATTGTGTCGTGATAATGATCCTGGAAGGGTGCCATGTCCTGGGTGACTCCTGTAATCTTTGAGACAGGGTTGCCGATCATCCTGTTGAATAGAATATAGTTAGTTGTGAACCTAGCCTCATGCCTTGGTGGCTTTACAGCTAGGTTTGGATGATCTCTTTTTGCTCTATCGACCTGATTCTGATATTGATTGGCCGTCTTCTCAAGCATCTTAGCGGCACTATTTTTTGCCATGCCTCGCCTTTGATATCTTGATTGCCACCTTCTCTTGTTGCTCCTCTAATTTCACAATAATAGAATCCTCTGAAATTTGTGACACCGTTGGTGCTGCCATCATGGCTGATTTGGCCATTTGAAAGTCACCCTGCAACTCATTAATTTTAGCCAAGGCCAGTTCGACCTTAAGATCAGGTATGCGTGGATCTATTGTTTGTTTTTTGGGGTCGGTCTTTATCGCTGCTGTTTCCTCCTTAATGTATTTGACCTCATCTTCCTCACGGTATTTGAGAAGTTTTTGAAGTTGGTCCTCACAAATCATTATTCGTTTATCATACATTATTTCAAAGCGACCTTTCACCTCGCGTTGGTTCTGTGCAAGATCCAGCATATGATCCTCGCTGTGCTGCTTCTTCCAAAAATTCCAGTACTTATTGACCGTCTTATAGTTGGGCATCTTGTGTATTTCATACTTGTTTGGGGCAGGCTTTTGCAGGTGCGCTGATCG
>SDBT01001921.1_pt1 | contig 37306 bp, 28 predicted proteins | sample 2277101 | NCBI WGS metagenome assembly SDBT01 (sample SAMN10404973, study PRJNA504765) | marine sediment metagenome | isolation source: marine sediment core GS10_PC15, 103 cmbsf | place: Arctic Ocean: Southern Knipovich Ridge | collected 2010 | reverse complement strand
TGTGAGGCTTTATTTTGTTGACTGTCCTGAAACTTCCATCAACTTTAAGAGTGATGCCGTGCGGGTCCGGGAACAAACACGTTATTTTGGATTGTCCGAGGCAGCCCGTATTATTCATTTCGGCAACGAAGCAAAGGCTTTTGTTGACCATATCCTTGTTAAACCTTTTACTGTTCATACAGCCTTTGCAAGTGCGTTGGGAAGGTCGTCCAAAGGCCGAGTATACGGATTCATCACTATCGCTGACGGAAATGATTTGGCGACTTTACTTGTTAAAAATGGTTTTGCCCGCACCCATGGAAAGGGCAGGAAAACGCCCGATGGGGTACCCCGTGATGAAATGATCGAAAGACTTCGTGATCTGGAGATTTCGGCCATGTTGAAACATATCGGCATTTGGTCAGAGAGCGATCCTGATCGAATTGCCGAGCTTCGTGCCAAACAGCGCAGCGAAGAGCATGAATTGCAGGAAATACAGAGGCAGGTGGAAAAAGCCAGCGTCCCCCATCGCTTACTTGACCCAAACACCGCCACCGGGAAAGAACTTCAGTCTATCAAAGGGATCGGTCCTGTTCTGGCCGCGAGAATCATCGCTGGACGTCCTTATAAAACCGTTGATGATTTGCTCAAAGTGAAGGGAATTGGTCAAAAAAACCTTGAAAAGTTTCGCCCTTATTTTGTAGTAGGCAAGGAATAGAAAAAGGAGAGGGGTTCTATTTTTTTATAGTTGGGTTTAGTCAATAGTCGGGGTTTGACCCTAATTTCTCTTAGGGAATATATTTTATGTTATTACTGTTTACAAAACATCCAAAATTGAAAAATACTGGGTAAAGGAGGTGTAAAATGAAAGTCATCTATGATCCGGAGACTAATACTTTGAGTTTAATTTTGCGAGAAGCTGCTATAAAAGAAAGCGAAGAGATACGCGAAGGAATTATCATTGATTACGGAGAAGACGGAAGAGTGGTATCAATAGAGATGCTTGATGCCTCTGAAAATGTCTCAGAGCCTCACGGTATATTTTATGAACTAAAAGAAAGGAAGGCAGCTACTTCTTAGCAAAATACCAAACTTTTTAAATTAAACCCAATCCTTTTCCTGACCACACGGCTCTGTCAATAGTCAAGGTTTGACCCTGACAAGGCCCGAATCACCTTAGCGGGGCTGGAAAGCCATCCCCCTCCTGCCTTAGCCAATTTTTCTTGAGAGATGTTTCGCTTGCGATCGCCGTTCCCATCCCTTCTTTCAACGCTTTTGCCTCTAAAAAGGATAGCCGGGGCTTTCCAGAATGAATGTAGGGGCCGACGTCCCTGTCGGCCCGAATGAGGGTGGACACGGAGTTCCACCCCTACAAACTCCAGGATATTGGGGCTTGAACATCGCGGACAGCTTTTTTTTAGCCATTTTTCCCTCCCATCTTTTTGTAAAAAGTTTGATGGAAGGATTATATATAAATATCAATTACTTTGATAGCAAATCAGACCCACTTAACTTTACATTGCCCAAATTTTAATTTCCCCCGGGAAGGAGCTGGAGTTCGCCGCGGCTGCCGGTGCGGTATACCTCTTCGTTCCGACTGAGCTGGCGGTAGCGGTGATTGAGCCAGTCATCGGTTAAATTCCGGGAGTGGGGGGCATAGGGATCCCCGGAAGGCCCGGTGGAGCTGTTAAACCAAACCCGGGAAAGGTCGGAGAGGTCAAAAATAATCCGGGAGCTTGCACCTGCCATCACCTTGAATCCCTCTTCGCTAAATCCAGAGTAGGCCGCATCAATTGTGAAATCCGAGCCCGGATAGGGGACAGTGCCGATGTTAATATACCTGCCTAAAACCGGCATTTCTCCTAACGGGTGATTGAGCGAAAGGGTATGGATATTTCCCCATTTCCATTCTTCCGGATCCTTTCCCCGATGGTCGCGCAGCCACCTGATAGCCTCCTCAATTGATTGGCGGAGAATCTGGTCCCGACCCTCCACTGCCGGGGTCTCCCGGTTGTCAAACCAGGGACTTGATTTATCATTGATGATCCTCCGCATCGCCCGGTCTCCCAGCTCCGAGTAATTAAGTACCCAGCCGGTGAGCTCTTCTCCCAGTTCGTCCCGGAAGGTATTCCCGAGGAAGCTCCTCCAGGCTAAATGATAAATGGAGCAGCCCACCGAATCCACACGGGCTTGATACCCCTGCTTTCCCCAGTCGGTTAGCGCCTGAATTACCAGTCCGCTCCAGACCGGTTCTGAACCCCATTCCCTGAGTGCCTCGATTATAATCGGAACATTCGTCCGGGCCGGGATTACTACTACATCCGCCTGAATTGTCTTCATATCCTCCGGATCCAGTTTTTTCTTTGCCTGAAGAAGCTCCCGGATCCGGGCTGCCCGCCAGGGAGGCGCGAAACAGTGGCTGATATAATAGGGATAATTTAATGGGGCAATACGGTTATTGGCGGTAACGATGAACCCCTCTGCGGGATTAAAGGCATGGGGTAGTTCCTCGAAGGGCACAAACCCCAGCCAATCGTCCTCTCCGGTCCAGCCCCGGCGGTATAGGGTTCCCTGGTTGTCCGGTCGTCGGGGAAGCTGCATGGTAGCCCAGTAGCCGATGTTACCGTCCTGATCGGCATAGACATGATTCCAGCCTACCGGTCCCTGGGCAATCAAGGCACAAGCGTCTATAAATGATTGCCAGTCTCGGGCCCGGGGCAAGGCGAAATAGCCCCGGGTGAACTTATTCAGATCGGGCTCGACTAACTGAAAGCTAAGCACCTCGTCCGGGCCTCCGGTTTCCACCAGGAATTCTTCCCCAAACAGTTCTGGTTCCAATACCGAACCGTGGCCGGATACCCGGAAACGGTAAGGGATCGCGGCACTGTCCCGCACGCGGATTATTTCATCAACTATGTCGAAATCAGTCCACTGACCCCGGTAGAGATACTGGTTTGGATTCCGGGGATTGACCTTTTCCCGGAAGAAATCGAAGTAGTCTGCCCTTATATTGGTGATCCCCCAGGCAATCCGCTGGTTGCTGGCTGCTCCAAAGGCAGGAAATCCGGGAAACATCATCCCCTGGATATTAAAATCACCTCCCTGAAGGTGAATATGATACCAGTAAGTTGGGGTCATGTTTATCGGCACATGGGGATCATTGCATAATATGGGCTTACCGCTCCGGGTGCGGTCTCCGGAGACCACCCAGTTGTTGCTGCCCCAGGGAATGAATCCGCCCGGTGCGAAAAAGTCCTGGAGGACCCGGGCCAGAGCCAGAACTACCTTATCGTTTCGAGCCGGTGAGTGATCGAGATAGGTGGTTACCGTCGGATCGGTTTCATGATAGCGGGGGGAGAAGAGCTTTGCTGCCTCCGGCCCCTTCTCCCGGGATAGCTTACTGTGAATATATTTGCTGTTGATATTTTTGGTGATCATAGTCAAGCCAAAAAGCTGGGTGACTGCCAGAGAGTCAGTTGGCTTCCAGGGCTCGGGTTCACTAAGGGTATATTCAAATGAGTATTTACCACCCAGATCCTTTAGCCCCGCGTTAATCCCGTCACTGAATGCCTGAAGCAGGGAGAGTGTCTCCGGGTCCATCTGTTCGATTGCCCGGCGGGCCCACTGCTCAAAGCGGAATGTTCTGACGATCTTGTCTATTACTACCGAAGTCAATCCGAAGAAGGCAGGGCGGTTCCCCATAATCTCGCTGAGCCGGCCCAGCGCTGCCCGCCGCATGATATCAAGCTGAAAAAAGCGATCCTGGGCCATAACATAGCCGGCACCAAAGAAAAGGTCGTGATTGTTCTCGGCAATTACATGGGGGATGTAATGGGTATCCCGGACAATCCTAACCGGTGCGCTGATTCCATCTACGGTAAACGAACCAGAAAGAGGATGACTTCCCCCCAGATTCTGCAGAATTAGCCATACAATCACCACTGCAATAAATAACAGCGCGACAATTACCAATATCCCTCTGATAATCCAATCCTTCATAAAATCCCAATGACCAAATCCAAATGTCAAATGAATGTCAAATGACTAAATGCCAAATATCAACTGAGAAATCCTAAATCCCAAATCCTAATGTTAAATGTTCAAAACAATCCCTTCGACAGGCCTGTCCTGAGTGAAGTCGAAGGGCTCAAGACATGGTTTTGAATTTTGGGTTTTGATCATTTGAAATTGTTTAGGATTTGGTGCTTAGTGCTTAGGATTTATTCAAATATTTTGTCATTCAGCCTTCGTAGCTAATATGGCGAAGTGGGCTCTCGAAGGGCTCAGGATCTCGGTTCTTTTCGTGTAATTCGTGGTTCAAATCTCCCTCCCCTAACCCCTCCCATCCCGCGTTCACGCGGGAGAGGGGAATATTTTGTTCCCCCTCACCTATCCTCTCCCCCGGGGGAGAGGGAATTTTTTGTTCCTTCTCACCTATATGCGGTTCGTTTCGTGTAATTCGTGAAATTCGTGGTTCATTCGGATTCGTTATTCGGTTGCGCTGCTCGTTTCGTCTTTCGTTACTCGGTTATGTTCCCCCTCACCCGTCAATTATAGGGGTTCGATTCAATCCGCCTCAGCGGATCGGGCTTGATGAATCAAGCCCCTACAAAAAACAAGCAGGGGAGAGGGAATTTTTTGTTCCTCCTCACCTATATGCGGTTCGTTTCGTGTAATTCGTGGTTCAAATACCAAATCAACTATAGATTTCAGATCTGAAGTCTATTAACTTTTCTTACCCTCAGGCGGCAGGGGGAACTTTTCCCGGACCAGTTTCAGAGCATCAGACTTTGTCTTAACCCTTCCTTCCAATTGGGCATCCTCTACCGTATTCAATATATCTTTGAACTGCGGACCAGGGGTATAGCCCTGGGCGATCAGATCATTCCCGCTAAACAATCTCGTAGGTCTCAGTATTTTCTCTTCCTGCTGGAACTCCGCAAGCTTTGACCGGCAGAACTCCCAGTTCTCCAGGCTTCCGTGGCTGCCCAGGCAGTCCAGTCGATGAAGCTCCAGGTGATCCTCGAACCGCTCCATCCGGAGGAATCTCTTGAGCTTGCTTTCCCGCATCCTCTTGACCATCATAAACCGCATATGGTTCCCGACTAACGAAGCGATATGCTCCAGCTGCTTACCCGGGAGCCGGAGACGACGGCAGATTTTGGTAGCCAATGTGGTACCAACATGGTCGTGCTCATTGAACCGAATGCGATCCTGAACGGTGAAGGTGGAGGGTTTACCCACATCGTGCAAAAGCACAGCCAGAGCGAGCTCTTCGGAGGGGTTCACCATCTCTTTGAGCATTACCATGGTGTGAGCCCAGACATCTCCCTCGGGATGGAACTTGGCTGGCTGCTCAACCCCGATCAGGGCAGCAACCTCGGGCAGGATCTCTTTGAGAATCCCGGCTTTAAGGAGCAGTTCCATTCCCTTATGCGGATTCGGACCTGCCAGGGTTTTCAGCAGCTCATCCCGGATCCTCTCGAAGCTAACCTGGGTAATCTCGGGGGAAGTAGCGCAGATAGCAGCCCAGGTTTCAGGATCAATGGCATAATCAAATCTACCGGTAAACCTGATTGCCCGCATCAGGCGAAGCTTATCCTCAGCAAATCGCGCAAGTGGGTCTCCTACCGCCCGAATGATCCGGTTCTGGAGGTCCTGCTGTCCATCTACATAGTCAATGACCCTCTTTTCCACCGGGTCGTAGAGCATCGCATTGATGGTGAAATCTCTCCGGTGCACATCCTCCTCCTGGCTAACGAATCGCACATCAACTGGTCGGCGGCCGTCTTTGTATCGGCCATCAGCCCGGAAGGTAGCAACCTCGAATTCATCTCCCTCCAGGACGACGATAACCACCCCAAACTGAGCGCCAACCGGGATGGTTTTCTCAAAAAGGGGAGCGATTTGCTCCGGCCGGGCATTGGTGCAGATATCGTAGTCCTTGGGTTCAATACCCAGGAGCATATCCCGCACGCAGCCACCGCAGAAATAGGACTCGAAGCCGGATTTCCGCAGGGTCTCAACAATTTGATTTGCCTTTTGAATCATCCTTCGCCCATCAACTATGGGGTGTTCTTTTTCTTCTGACGGAGCTTCCACTGCTCGAAGAGGGATGTTGCCAGATCGATAGCAAAATCTCTTCCCCGTTCATCATTCTCCAGCCCTTCTATCCATTGCTCCGGGATCGCTGATACTCCCCAATATGCTCCGGCAATTGCCCCGGCCATAGCCCCGATGGTATCTGCATCGCCGCCGAGCGCAACTGCGCCGATCACCGCCTCCCGGAAGGAGAAGTTAGAGCGCAGGAAGGCATAAAGGGCAGCCGGGACCGAACGCGGCGCGGTAACCTCATGGCCCAGAGCCGAGGCTACCTGCGCCGGATCCGGCTCGGGATCGGAAGAGAGCAGGATTTCCATCTCCTCCAGCGCCTGGAGGTAGACCTCTGGAATATTCCCGATTGCCTCCCGGACTACCTTGATGAATGTCTTCCACTGGGGTTTATCCCCGGGCTCGGCCCGGGCAGCAACCGCCACTGCGGCTGCCTGGAGGATCGCTCCCCCCACTCCTAAAGGATGGGAGTGAGTAATTAGGGCCTGATAATGGGCGGCATTGCGGAGCTGAGAAAAATCGTCATGGGAAAATACCCCCACCGGAGCAACCCGCATCGCTGCCCCATTACCAAAAGATCCATCCGGAAAGACTATCTGGGCAGCCTGATCCCAGGCTACCCCCTGACGGATTGCCTCCAGGCATCTTATCGCTCCCCAGGCATAGCCTCTCTCCGGATGGCAGCCCCGGGCAAAACTCATTGCCAGCCACGCTGGGTCCAGCCCTTTACACTCCACCAGCGACTCGGCAAGGATCAGAGTCATCTCAGTATCATCAGTGTAAACCCCTTGGAATGCCCTCTCAATCTCCTCGCTACTATCGGTCCAGCTTTTCCTCGGAGGAGCGCCTTCAAAAGACCGTCCCAAGGCATCTCCGACAAAGGTTCCCAGGATGGCCCCGATAAATTTGTCTTTAATTATTTTGTCTTCCATAATCAAATTATTTTATGAAAATATGTCAGAATACCCCTTTCCCTGTCCTGAGCCTGTCGAAGGATGTGAACGGGGATGCCTGTCCTGAGCCTGTCGAAGGAAATGACATCCATATAATTCCCTCTCCCCTGGAGGGTGTATAGACCGGACACATAGGTAACACCTGTTCGGGGACATGGGTAACACATTTGTAGTAATATAGCTCCACCAGATAAGGAGGTGGAGATTGTTTTGGATGCCCCGCAGCTCTGCTGCGGGGTAATTCACTTGTTGACTATAAATAGGGAGGGTCTATCAATGACCAGGATGTCCTAGAAAAGCCCGGCCCGAGGATTATCAGGATTTATCTCCTCGAACTCCTGGAGCAACTCCCGGCTGCGGCGACTGAGCTTTTTCGGCGGGACAATCTTCACTACTACATATTGATCGCCCCGCGCCTTGCCTTTCAGTTTGGGTATCCCCTTTTTCTGAAGGCGAAGCTTCTGGCCTCCCTGAGTTCCCGGGGGAAGGGTCATTGTAGTCGGACCACTAATAGTGGGGATCTGGATCCTGGCACCCAGAGCAGCCTCGGTGATGGTTACGGGTACCTCCAGGTAGATATCATCTTCTTTCCGGGTAAACAGCGGATGGGGCCGAACCTTAATGGAGATATAAAGATCGCCGGGTGGCCTCCCGTTTTTGCCGGCATCTCCCTTGCCAGCTAAACGCAGGTTGGATCCGTTGTCCACTCCCGGCGGTACCTTGACCGAGATCCGCTCTGATTTGCGGACTCTCCCTTCGCCGCGGCATTTCTGACAGGGACTGCCAATCACCTGGCCACTACCCCCGCATCTCCGGCAGGCCTGAGTGACATTCATGAACCCCTGGCTTATTCTTGCTTGCCCTGAGCCACCACAATCCGGGCAGGAGTGCTTTCTGCTTCCCGGGCGGATGCCGCTTCCCTGGCAATCGGGACATTGGGATAGCCTTTGCATACTTATCTGGGTAGTAACCCCTTTTACTGCCTCCTCGAATTCAATCTCCATTGAATAGTTAAGATCCCCCCCTCTGCTCGGCTCTCTCTGCTTCCTCTTTTGGCCTTTCCCAAAAATATCGCCGAAAATACCTCCCAGGTCACCAAAATCCCCTGATCCTCGTTGAAAATCAAATCCACTGAAATCGAATCCCTGGGGGCCCGGGCCGGATCGGGTGTAGGCCCGAAATGGATCGAAGCCCGATTTGAAGCCGTCGTGGCCGAATTGATCGTAGCTTGCCCTCTTCTTTTTGTCTCCCAGGACGCTGTAGGACTCGGAGATTTCTTTAAATCGGGCCTCAGCCTTATTGTCTCCTGGATTTACATCCGGGTGATATTTGTGGGCGAGTTTGCGGTATGCCTTTTTGATCTCATCATCTGCGGCATTCCTGCTAACGCCTAAAATTTCGTAATAATCCTTTTTTGCCATCCCCGACTGTCCTCATTAACTATGGGTAAACCCCGTTAGAAACTTGCCCCGTAAGAGATTCACTCCGTTAGACAAATTATTCAACGAAGCTAACGCCCGCCTCAAGCGGATTTCTAACGGGGTAAACCTTATAAAATTATAACTTTTCACTACTCTCCTGTCAACTCTACATGGGTCCTAAGGTGGACTGATAATGTAGGGGCCGACGTCCTGAGGAACCCCGATGCCCATCGGGGCGTCTCGAAGGATCGGCCCGAACAAGGGTGGACACTGAGGTCCACCCCTACAATGCCCCATCCCGATAGTCCGCCTCAGGCGGATCGACCATCCTGGAAGCCTGCCCTACGATAAAGGATTTTTAAGGAAACTCCAGAAAAAAGGGGGGCATTAAGCCCCCCCCCATTTAAGTGCATGTTCTTAAGTATTATTTAACCTCTACTTTAATCTGCTTCGGCTTTGCTGTCTCCACCTTGGGTAGAGTTACCTCCAAGATCCCATCCTGGAATTTTGCCTCAACCTTGTCCCGTTCAATATTGCTGGGCAAAGTAAATGACCTCTGAAAACTTCCATAGGAGCGCTCTATCCGATGATAGTTTTCCTCCTTGACCTCCTTCTCAAACTTCCGCTCGCCTTTCAAGGTTAAGGTATTCTCCTTGACCTCCAGAGTAATATTCTTCCTGTTGATTCCCGGAATCTCGGCCTTCATAACTATGTTTTCACCGGTCTCGTAAATATCTACTGCAGGGGACCAACTCCCTGGTGCCAGGCTTTCGTCAACGCCCCGGGAGCGGCCGAGGGCATCTTCAAACAGGCGATCCATCCGCTCCTTAAAAGAAATCAGATCTCTAAAAGGGTCCCATCTTACCAGGGCCATATCTCTTACCTCCTTTCTAAATCATAAGTGGAATTACGATTTGTCGCTATCCTCAAACTCCGCATCAATAACATCCTCATCCTTCTTGGAATCCCCGGGTGGTTCCTGCTGAGTGGCTTCGGCTTCACTCCCAGAGGGAGGCGGTTGGGCCTCTCCGGCTGAAGCGGTCTTATACATTGTCTCTGCCAGTTTATGGGAGGCCTGGGTTAGGTTCTCGATCGCCCGTTTCATCCGTTCAGCATCCTCGCTCTCCAGTTCCTTCTTTGCTTCTTTCAAAGCCTCTTCCAGAGACTGGACATCTGCGGAAGGAAGTTTATCCTTGTTCTCATTAAGGGTCTTCTCAGTAGTGTAGATCATGGTATCCAGTTGATTCCTGGTATCAATCTGCTCTCTTTTCTTCTTATCCTCCTCCGCATGAGCTTCCGCTTCTTTAACCATCTTCTCAACCTCTTCCTCCGGGAGCCCGCTGGATGCGGTGATGGTGATCTTCTGTTCCTTTCCCGTAGCCATATCCTTGGCAGAGACATTAACGATCCCGTTAGCATCGATATCGAATGCCACCTCTATCTGGGGAATACCCCGGGAAGCCGGAGGTATGCCGATCAGATGAAACTTCCCCAGGGTTCGATTATCCCGGGCCATCTCTCTTTCCCCCTGGAGGACATGGATCTCCACGCTGGTCTGATTGTCAGCGGCGGTGGAAAAGGTTTCGCTCTTCTTGGTGGGAATGGTGGTATTGCGTTCAATCAATCTGGTCATTACCCCTCCCAGGGTCTCAATGCCCAGGGAAAGGGGAGTTACATCAAGAAGAAGTACATCAGTAACATCCCCGGCCAGAACCCCACCCTGAATCGCCGCTCCTATCGCCACTACCTCATCAGGGTTAACACTGCGGTTGGGCTCCTTCTCAAACAGGTTCTTCACTAACTCCTGAACCTTGGGAATCCGGGTGGAACCTCCTACCAGCACCACCTCGTCGATATCCTTTGGGCTTTTGCCGCAATCCTTCAATGCGATCCGGCAGGGCTCCATGGTCTTTTCAATAATGTCATCCACCATCTGCTCGAATTTTGATCGGGATAGCTTAATATTCATATGCTTGGGGCCGGAAGAATCAGCGGTGATAAAGGGAAGGTTGATTTCTGTCTCCTGGGTGGTGGAAAGCTCGATCTTCGCCTTTTCCGCAGCTTCCTTCAACCGCTGCATGACCATTGGGTCCTTGCTCAGGTCGATTCCCTGGTCCTTCTTAAACTCAGCCACCAGCCAGTTAATGATCCGTTGATCGAGATTGTCCCCACCCAGGTGGGTATCACCATTGACTGCCTTAACCTCCACCACATTGTCCCCCACCTCAAGGATTGAGATGTCGAAGGTGCCTCCTCCGAAGTCAAAGACGGCAATGGTCTCATCCTTTTTCTTGTCCAGCCCATAGGTCAAAGCAGCAGCGGTAGGTTCATTGATTATCCGTTTCACATCGAGGCCGGCGATCTTTCCGGCATCCTTGGTTGCCTGCCTTTGGCTGTCATTAAAATAGGCCGGAACGGTGATTACCGCCTCGGTTGCCTTCCCACCAAGATAAGCCTCGGCCGAAGCTTTGAGTTTTTGCAGAACCATGGCCGATATCTCCGGGGGAGGATAATCCTTTCCCTTGATTTGAACTACGGCATCACCATTTTTGGCTTTAGCCACCTTAAAAGGCACCATCTTCATCTCTTCGTTGACTTCAGGGTACTTCCTTCCCATGAATCTCTTGATGGAAAATACGGTATTTTCCGGATTGGTTACTGCCTGCCGGCGGGCTACCTGACCGACATGTCGTTCCCCTTCCTTCGTAAAGGCTACCACCGAAGGAGTGAGCCGATTGCCTTCCTCATTGATGATTACCTTTGCCTCCCCTCCTTCCATTACTGCTACCACTGAGTTGGTGGTTCCCAGGTCGATTCCGATAATCTTACCCATTTCTTTCCTCCCTCTTGGTTGAAAAGGTTGAACAGGTCAACCTGTTAAAGTCTGATTGCCAGTATTTCGGGATAATATTTCTGCACCAGCTCTTACATTTCTAATTTAATCATTACTCTTTGGTTTGTCAACAGCACAATAGTCTTTCTTATGGTTTTTTTGCAATACCCCCACTGTGGGACTGTTGAAAAAGTCAAGAATCTTACCCTGGGCCCTTCACAGTCTGTCATTCTGAGGGAGCACTGCGACCGAAGAATCTCACTCAGGACAGGCTCTTTAAAGGGTCTTAAAAACTGGGTTAAATAGGGAATGAGATTCTTCCCCTTCATTTCATTCAGGGTCAGAATGACAGTGTGGGGAGGTTTGTCAACAGTCCCACTGTCCCCATTTTGTCCATTTATTAGCAAAAAAAGAGGCCCCGTTAATGGGGCCTCCTCTGAATGTTTTTTAGCAGTATGAGTTAAGGTTAGTCTATATCTCCCATACAAACTTCCTCGATATCGTCACATGAGGTATTCTCGAGGCAAGTGACGACTTCCTCGAATTCTTCGGGAGTCAAGTCCGTGGGTACCTCTGTTACACAACCATCTACACAATCAGCCACAGTTGCACCAAACTCCTCACCTGGAATCAATCCACACTCTTCGAACACCTCACAAGCGCGTTGACATCTGGCAGAAGTACCGTCATCATCATCGTCACCGCAGCTGAGTATCAATCCAGCCGTGATGAGGGTAGCACAGATGATCACTGCCCATACCGCTCTTTTTCTTCCTTTCATTTTCTTCCTCCTTCTTTAAGGGTTTTCTATAAAAAGTTTTGGTAACTTGTAAGCATTTAAACGGTATAAAAACACAAAAGTTAGTGCCTGTCAATCATTTTTCTCATTCGAAATTTTGTTGATCATCGCTATAACAGGCCCAGGGATTTGAGGATCTCAGCCAGCCTGGGCTCCTCTCGGGCATATTCTTTAAGAGCCCTGACAGTCAATTCCTCTCTCTTTTCCATTTCTCTGGTCTGCCTTATAACTGGAGCAATAGCTGTCCTCCTATCCCAGATCACAAATCCTATCAACATAAAAATTCCCGCAAAGGTTACTCCAAACCCCCAGAGCAAAAAATCCTTCATCTCTCTCCTTACATCCTTTATCTCCCCCCTTAAACTCCCCATTTCCTGCTCTATTCTCTTCTGACCTTCTTCTAACCTGATTAATCTCTCTATTATCTCCCTATCAGTAATCCGGGGAGCTCTCTCCACAGCCTCGAGAGTTATGGCTGAAGAGAAAATTGTAATTATCACTGCAACTAAGACAATTAGTTTCTTCATAATCTTCCCTATAAAAGCATAAAAGTTAGTGCCTGTCAAGCTTCTACTGGCCGATAATGGTAAACCACCCTTCGGTTCTTCGCCCTTCCCATTTTAGCAGCATTATCGGATATTGGGTCCGCCTCCATCAAAAATGCAAAATGAAAAATGCAAATGATTGAATTGGGATTTGAACCACGAACCCTTCGACAGGCTCAGGACATGTTACTCGAATTACACGAAGTAAGGGCAATTCATGAATTGCCCCTACTTTTGGGATTTGAGACATTGGGATTTTATTGATTTAGGATTTGGTCAGGTGGTTTTCTATTGATATTTCTTGAAGTAGTTGGTTAAATAGAAACCGTTGCTCTCTTTAAGTGTAGGGGCTTGATTGTAGGGGTCGGATTTATCCGACCCGCCATTGAACCCCTACTCCTTCGACCCCGATGCCCATCGGGGCTCAGGACAGGCAAGGGGGAGGAAAGTATAAGGTAACCCTGTAGCAAGCTATCGGGAATTAATAAGTTAAAAATATATTCGCATCATATCTCTGATTAACAGGATAATCTATGATTGAAGATGAGCCGGTAAGACGGGAATCAATCTTTGCGCGTAAGGTAGATGTTTTAGCAATACCCTCGGTTAGGAGGCAGATCTGGGTCCTTGCCTGGCCGGTCTTGCTTAATGCACTTCTATTTAACCTGGTAGCGATAATTGACACGGTTATGGTGGGAAGGCTGGGGGCCCAGGCAGTAGCCGCGGTCGGGCTGGGAGGGCATGTCTTCAGCGTCGTAATGGTTCTTCTGTTTGCTATTGCTGCCGGAACCGTCGCCCTGGTTGCCCGCTCGGTGGGGGCGAACGATAAAGAGACTGCTCAACAAGTCCTCAAACAATCAACATTCCTGGCAGTAATTTTTTCGGTGGTGACGATGGTGCCCGGGATCTATTTTGCCCGCGATATCCTTGCTCTATTCCGTCTGGGGCCCGAGGTTACCGAGGCAGGGACTCCCTATATCCAGATAATTATGGCGGCGACGATATTTCTATCGGTGGGCATCATATTTGCCGCTGGCCTCCAGGGAGCAGGTGATACCCGAACCCCACTCTATATCAGCATAGTTATAAATGTTCTAAATGTAGGGGCAAATTATGTGCTTATCTTCGGAAAACTTGGATTTCCCCGGCTGGAGGTTACCGGTGCTGCAATCGGTACCGCCGGCTCTCTATGTGTGGGTATGATTATATTCGTGTTCCTATTTATGAGCAAAAAATTAATTTTATCAATGCAGCTATTCCCTCTCAATATTGATTGGGATCTGATTAAGCGGATCCTGCGTATCGGCCTTCCGGTGGCGCTCTCCCAGCTATTGCTCCAGATTGGATTCTTGATCTATCTCCGAATTATGGCACTTTTTGGAACAGAACCGGTTGCAGCCTATATCATCGGGGTAAGGATTCTTACTCTGGCCTTTATCCCGGGGATGGGTTTTGCGGCAGCAGCAGCGACACTGGTGGGACAGAACCTCGGCGCAGGATCTCCGGAGAAGGCAAAAAAGAGTGCCTGGGAGGCCTGCCGGCTGGCTACCTTCGTTATGTCTGCGATCGGGATTGTCTTTTTTCTTGCCGCCCGCCCGATTGGATACCTGTTTATTCAGGATGAGGAGGTGGTTGTCCTGGTGGCAATATTCGTCCGGATTCTGGCGGCAGCCCAGCCAATGATGGCGATTGATTTCACACTGGGAGGGGCACTCCGGGGAGCCGGGGATACCAAATGGCCGCTTTATGCAATCTCAATAGGATTCTATCTATTCCGGCTCCCTCTGGCTTACTTTTTTGCCGGAGTGATAAGCCTGCCTATCCTCTGGGCCTGGATGACGCTACTGGTGGATTATGCGGTGCGGAATATCATCATCTTCTCCCGCTTCCGCTCGGAGAAATGGAAGGAGATTAAGGTTTAGATGTGAAGTTCAATCACATCTTCGTCTCCCATGATGTGGTCTTTCTGGATCTTCTGCCCGTCATACTTGTTAGCGCCCCAGATCCTGGCGAACTTTAATTTGAAAGCAAAGTCCTTGTGAATTGCCTTAGCGAAGTCAGCCAGAGAACTTCCCTTTTTTAGGATTACCGGATCATCGTAATCTGGCTCCTTACCCGGGGATTTGGTATAGACCCTGATGATATTCAGTAGGTTAAAGAGCTCCCTCTTCAGCTTGTCTAAATTGGAGTTTTTCCCGGCAGAAATATTAATCAGAGGGAATTTTTCTGCATACAGTTCCTTTAAAATCTGGAAATTCTTCTCTGCTCCCGGGGAATCATTCTTGTTACCGACGATTAATGTGCGCAACTGGAACATTCCCCCGACGCTATCCTCTTCCGGTTGCTTCCCGATAAGTTTAATTCTCGATTTTTCGAGCTCTTCGGTGACTATCTTCACCTGCTCAAGCAGGTCTTCCCTGCTCAGATCTATTATTAGCAGGATAGCATCGGCATTCCTGATAATACCCGGAAGCCAGGCTACCCTATGCTCATTTGATACCGGAGGGACATCGACTAATTGGACCTGGACGTTCTCAAACTTCATCATTCCCGGCAGTGGTTTGCGGGTAGTATAGGGATAGTCAGCCACTTCGGAGACAGCACTCGTAAGCTGGCCCAGGAGCTTAGATTTTCCGGTATTGGGGGGTCCGATTAAGAAGACCTGGGCGGCACCCTCTTTTTTCACATAATAAGTATAGCCTCTTTTGGTTGCCGATTTTCTCCGGGCCTCCATCTTCAGCCGGGACATCTTTCTTTTCAGGTCACCTTGGAGCTTGTCGGTCCCTTTATGCTTGGGCATTACGGCGAGCATCTCTTCCAGCGCCCGGATCTTCTCGGGAACGGTCTTGGCCGCCCGATATTCCCTTTCAGCAGCGAAGTAGTCAGGGGTTAGATTTGCCGGCATTTCCTAACCTATAAATGTGTTCTGATTAACTAAAAATATACCTACAAATCCGGTTTTTTGCAAGTTGTATTTTTAGGTCGTAAGCTCTTACTTCAGGGGGCAGCATCCTACTTCGCCATAGTGGCTACGAAGGCTGAAAATCGAACCCCTACAATTATGCATTAATGATGGATAAATCTTCGTAGGGGTCGGATTTATCCGACCCGCCATTGAACCCCTATATTAACGCATTATTTTAGCTGAATTTAGTTGCGTTAGGAGTTAATTTAAGTTATAAGATTATAAGGGTAAGCAGTTATGGTAAAAAAACTAAGAATTAGAGGCTTAGCTTCGGATAAGCCCAGGGTTAGCAGGAAGGAAGAAAGATATGCATCCCTTATCCTTGAGATAGAGAAAGGGATCTATCAGACCTCAATTGCCGACCGGGCCTCCTATGGTGGGGAGAGTATTACCGATCAGAGTGCCATCAATGCCCTGATAGCCCTAGCTCCCAAGTATAAGAAGAAGCCCTTTACCAGTAGGCTATCACCAGGAGAGAAGCTGATCTACCAGAGGGCCTCGGAGAATCTGGATAATTTCCTTAAGGAAAACAGTGGGTATTCGAGCTTTGAGATCGGTGAGTGCCTGAAGACGATTATTAAATCAATAAAGAAGCACAATGTGGTGGGAAGGGCTTCCCGGGCCTATTTAGACAACTTAAAGGCACTGCTGGGGGCCTGATTTTTGTCCCTCATTTTCAATCCGCCCCTTGTCCTAAATCCCTAATCCTCTAATTCCCATTCACCATTCTCGACTTTCGATCCCCTCCAAGTAGTAAGGCGACATGACCCTTCAGCGCAATAGGCCTGACATCTTCAGTAATGTTGATTCTAAAACAACTTAGTCAATAGTCCGGGTTTGACCCTGATTGCCCTCCTTTCCCTCCTCCTTATGAGGACTACAATCGTTAGAAATACCATCGAGAAAGGTAGGAAGAAACCTATTATCTGCTCTGTTTTCAGGGACTCAGAGCTTCCAGCAGAATTGGTTTCGCAAGAGCACCCATCCCCATCAACATCATTAACGGTAATCATAATAACTTCAATGTCACCCAATTCTCCATCGGATACTGTGAACCAGACATGGGAATAACCTGTCTGGTCATAACCAGGAGTCCAACTAAACCTTTGAGCAGCCGGATCAAAACTGGCATTACTTGGCAGGTTTGAGGCAGAGTAGCTCAAAGGATCGCCGTCCGGATCGGCAGCGGTAATTACAAAGGTCAGAAGTTCCCCCTCGTTTACAGTCTTATCCCCGATCGGATCTATTACCGGCGGGTTATTTGTCCGAGGCACACCATTCAATTCTATATTAATATCGGGGGTATCGGTACCGGCGGTTACCGATACCGGATTAAGGGCATACTCGCCGAAGGGCTCGCCGCTGTCGTATATATGATTGTAATTCAAATCCATAAGGGCGGCAACATACCATTCGCCGGATGCTATCCCCTTAAAGGAATAGGGACCGGGGTAGCTTTCGGCTATGGCTGTTGGCCAAAAAGGGGTATAAGAGGACGCAGTAAACACACCGATATAAACATCTCCCATCGTTGAGCCGGAATAGGAAATTGTGCCGGAAATGGAGCCCCCGGCTGCCAGCCCGAAGCCGATATCAGCGGTATTTGTGCCGGCGGTAACACTAACCGGGGTTGCGTCCTGGTAGTCAAGAATATCATCGTAGTATTCACTGGCATAATCCGTTTCACTAAGACCAAGTATCCCAGCAGGTAGTGCCCAAACCCGGTAGTCTCCGGCAGGTAAGCCGTTGATAACATAGGTGCCATTTGTATCGGTATAGACCCCACTTGCTGAATCCCAGTCGGAATCGTAAACAGTTATGTATATGTCAGGAAGGGGTGTCCCACTCATATTGGTTACAGTCCCGGAGATCGAGCCAGGGGTAAAAGGGGTAATTGCGATACCGTAATTGGTGCCAGCACCTCCTACCGAATCATCAAAGTGCCTTGCCATTACATAGTAGGTTCCGGGACCCGAAGCTGTCCAGATAATCCGGGAAGCGAAAGGCTCAACTCTACTATCGTCATTCCATTCCAGTTGTGTTATTCCATTGGTATCGTAAAGCCCGATATAGGTATCACAATTCTCTCCGAGGTTTGAGGTTGCAATCACATAACCCTCTCCACCCACTGCGGAGAACTTTACCCAATCGTTATCCCCGGCGGGATCGAAGTCATGGGTTTGAACTACCCCGTCAGTAGTAATAATATTTGCCTGTCCATAAGTATCATCGGGCTCATACCCATCTACTGCCAGAGTGGGTTTCACTGAGCTTAGCCACAAGACAAATATTAACCCGGCCAACCAAATTCTTGAGTAGAAATTCTTCCTTAATTCCATAAGCTATTCTGATTTCTTAATGTAAATGGGTTTAAATCTTAATATATTTTCTGCCTTCGGGAAATATATCTTAGAAAGGTAAGGAAGGTAAATGTTTTCCGGAGTTACCCCAAATATTTCAACTTATCCTATCCGATTGAGGCAGATTATAGAAATTGCCACTTGTCCTGAGTCCTGCTTTAGCAGGGTCGTAGGAGAGGTGAGCTAATTACCGGGGATAGAAAGCCCCGGCTATCCCGGATGGTCCGCCTCTTGTCCTGGGCCTGTTGAAGGAAAAGTAGACCGTATCCTATACGGAGATAACCGAGAAGCCGGCCTTTTGCCGCAAGGAGAAGTAAGTCTCAGATACACTGTAGAGCAGCAGTTCCTTTGCCTCTTCTGATTGGGAAATGATTCCTCGAGGATCCTCATCTAAATTCGCCTGTTCAAGGTGGGGGTCTGATTTGATTATTGCTGAGACCGAGGTCTTAAGGTCATTGCTGAGCAGGAGTCCGGTGTGATTTGCCGTCTTTTGCATTGCCTTAGACCACCGGGAGTGGTCAATTTCGCTCAGGGCCTTACGATACTTATCCAGGGAAACCTCCATAAGTTTCATCACTTTTCGGGGGAAGGCCCGGCGCAGAAGCTTTAATTTATTTTCTACCTCGGACTCGGAAATCCCGGCAACCTCCTGTTCAGGAGAGAAGATCTTCAGGATCAGGGAAAACAGCCTTTCTAATTCTTCCCGGGGCAACTTCTGCAAGAGTATATGTTTGCCCCGGATATGCCCGAGATATTTTCCCAGAAGGAACCGCTGAACAGAGGTGGGTTTATTCGCTAATGCCTCAGAACCTACGATTATACTGGGAGGGATAGTATTTTCCAGAGCAATCCCTTTCTTGTCGCTCTGCGAGATGTAAAAGGCAACTTCACTAAGATTAAGATTAAGGACTAACTCATCGCAGAGCCGACGCTGGGGATGAAGTATCTTGGCAGAGATTCGATCTGATTTTTTCACGCCGTGGCTTTCCAGCTTAGGAGGATACAGCCTATCCATTTCATCGCTTATCTGGACCCAGATCTCACGAAGGAAGCTTTTCTCTTCCGGGTGGACTAAGAGACTCTCCCAGGTCTCATTTTCGATGATCCTTTTAGATTCCCGGGGAAGGCTCTTCTTATAGGCGTCATAGATAAGCTTATCCGCCTTCTCCTGGGCCTTCAGTACGTGAAGGATGTTATAAATACAGTAGGATTTATCATGGTTTTTCTGTTCATTAAAGACCTTTCCCAGAGCCCGGTAGGATTCTATCCGGAAGGGATCCAGTTGCAGGAGTTTGTAGTGCTCTTTTATATATTCATTATGGTATTGGCGATTCTTTCCGTAAAGGCTGGCCAGAGACTTATGAGCCTCAAGATGATCCCTTTCCAATCGAACAACATTGTTATACTGGGCTATTGCCTTTTCCAGATTGGGGAGCTTATCCGAATAGACCTCTCCTAATTTCAGGTGCAGAGGGACTGACTTTACGGCCTCCTCCCGTGGAATGAGCTTGATTACCTGCTCATAATTAGTAATCAACTTATCCCACTGCTCTTTCTTGGTATAGATTACACCTACTGCCTCCAAAATTGGCATATTAATGGGGTCCAGTTTCAGAGCCTCTTCGTACCACTGCATTGCCTGATCTAAATCTTCAAAGCCCTGTTCCGCGACCTTTCCCAGGGTTAAGTAATGAGCCAGCAGCTTTTCCGGGGCCTTTTCCAGTTCTATTACTGTCCGGAGCTTGTCCCGGGACTCCTCCCACCGCTGGAGTCTAAACAGGGCCTGGCTTGATCTCTCCAGTGCCGGAATAAAGGTGGGAGTACAGTCCAGTGCATTCTGGTAATCCTGGATTGCATCCTCTTCCCGGGAGAGCCGGTCTTCTTTAATCTCACCGATCTCCTGGAAAATATCGGTCTTTCTTCCGGTATCAGGGCTGATTTTCTCTTCCCTTTCCAGGGTACTGATAACTGCTTCCCACGCTTCCGCCTTCTTATAGATATTATGTAAGGCCTGGAGGGGGGGCATGGCGGTTGGATCCAGCTCCCAGGATCTTTCGTAATGCTCTTTCGCCTTATCCTCATTCTGCAAGTTCTCTTCCAGGGTTTTTCCTATCTGGAACTGGATCGCGGCTTTCCGGGAAGGCTCCTCAACTGCCTCCCCCTCAAGCTGATAGGTATTTATTAGCTCCTCCCAGTTCTCCAGTTGCTGATAGAGCTTGATCAGGGCCTCCAGGGCGGGCAGATTTCGGGGATCACGATCAAGACCCCGGCGGTAACTCTCGACTGCCTTCTCCTTCTGATTGAGTCTTTCATCCCAGATCTTCCCCTCCCGTAAGCTGAGATTGATGAGCTCTGAGGGTTCGGTGATAACCTTTTCCTCTCCTTCCAGAACCTGAATCAAATTATCCCAGTGTTCAGTCTGGGTATATAGCCTGTCCAGGGAGAGCATTGCTTTCATATTTTCGGGCTCTATTTCCCAGGCTTTCTGGAAGCTTAAGATGGCCTCCTCCTTTCGCTCAAGCCTTTCCTCCCGGATCTCTCCGGTGCGCAGATACAACTGGAGCTGAGCAGGAGGCTCCGGGGCAACCTTAAGTTCCCCTTCCAGAACCGCGACCAGATCTTCCCAGCGCTCTAATTGAGTATAAAGCCGATCCAGGGCAGTCATTGCCTCGGCATTCTCTGACTCCAGCTCCCAGGCCTTGGCGAAGCTTAAGGCGGCTTCCTCTTTCTGGTTAAGTTTCTCTTCCCGGATATTACCCAGCTCGAGATAAAGGGCAATTGCCTCCTGGGGCTCGGAGGTGAGCTCAACCTCCTTCTGGCAAACTTCGGTCAACTTCTCCCATTCCTGCCTTTTTTCATACAGGTTTCTTAAGCTCCCCAGGGCAGGGCGATTATGGGGATCGATTCCCAGGATCTTCCAGTAAGTTTCAATAGATTTGTCTTCCTGAAGAAGCTTCTCGTTCCAGATGCCGGCTACCCTGAAGTAGAGGGATAATGTCCATTGAAATTCACCGCTTGCCGCAGCCATCCTTTCGTAAACATTGATAAGCTCTTCCCACCTTTCACCCGAGGAGTAGATTTCTGCCAGGCTTCCCAAAGTGATATAGTTATTTGGTTCAAGCTTTAGAATTGAAGAAAAACTGCTAATAGCCTTATCAATCTCTTTAAGCTTCTGCTCATAGAGCCTTCCAATTTTAAAGGAAAGGCCAAGCTTTAACCGGTTATCATCGGTAAAGGTAGCTAACTGGCGGTATATCTCTAATACCTCCCCCCATTTTTCCTGTCGGAGATAGATCTGCACCATAGCGCAGAGCGCCGGGCGATGGGCAGGCTCTATGCTTAAGACCCAGCAGTAGGCATCGATCGCTTCTTCATCCTGGGAAAGTATTAGCTCCTTGATCTGAGCTATCTCAAAATACAAGGCGACCTTCAGCCGGGGATCCTGGCAGATCTCCGCCTCCTTCCGGTGAAGCTCGATCAAACTGCTCCAATTTCCCTCGGTTAAAAATCTCTCTTCCAGAGCCCGCAGGGCGTAGAGATTCTCAGGGTCGTTTTGCAAAATAAGGTTGTAGGTTTCCCGGGCCTTTTCTCCCTGGAAAAGCTTTCCTTCGTAGACCCCGGCCATTTTTAAATAGAGAAGGCTGGTGAGGGAGGTAGGGTCGGTGCTCGCTTCAACCTGCCTTTCTAAAATCTCAACCAATTCCGCCCAGCTTTCCTGCTGAGTATATATATCTTCTAAGGCCTTCATTGCCGGAAGGGATTTTGGCTCCAGCTCCAGAACTTGGCGGTAGCTCTGGATAGCCCTGTCTTTATCAGACAATCTTTGCTCCAGGATCCGGGAGTGGGTAAAGTGAAGCTGGATAACCTTCCTCGGATCCTTTACCTCTTCCGTTTCCCTCAGGAGGATACTTAAAAGCTCTTTCCATCTCTGCTGAGTGAAAAGAACACTTTCCAGAACCTTCAATGTTAGTAAATTAGCCGGATCCAGTTCCAAGACCTTTTGATAGGCTTCAATTGCCTTATCCACCTTTCCGCTCTTCTTCTCCCAAAGCCTTCCTGCCCGCAGAAGGTAGGATATTGCCTGTCCTCGATCCTCGGTCAGTGAAGCCTCACCTTCCAGGATGAGCGTGAGAGATTCGATTGGCTCTTCTTTCAAATACAGGTCTTCCAGGGCCTGGGTGATAATTAGATTGGCGGGATCAAATTCCAGGGCATTGATGTAGGAGGCGATTGCCCTCTGGGTATCTCCTAATTTTTCAGTGAAGGTCTTTGCCTGTTGAAAAAGGTAGTAAGCTTTTAAAGCACCTTCCTGGACTGCCTCGGCTTCACCCCCGAGGATCCTTGCCAGATCCTCCCATTTCTCGTCCAGGTAGTAGATTTCCTCCAGGGCACCTAAGGCAGTCAGATCCTTTGGGTTGAGTTCAAGGGCCTTTAAATATTTATCAACCGAATTATCCATTTTGACCTGATTTGAATGTATAAGACCAGCTTTTCCTGTCTTTCCTGAATAATCTCACAAATTGAAAATAATATCAAGCCTGGAGTTTTTTCAAGAGGCCTATAAGTTCTCTATGTTGGATAGGCGGGGCTTAGGACGGGTCGGGCCGACAGGGACCTACCTACGCTGAAGCTATGGCAGGCAGGCGTCGGCCCCTACTTAGTGGGTCTCAAAAGCCCGGCCTATCCGTTCTTTACCTAAAAAGACGGGGGAAAGTAGTCCTGTTCGTTTTTTCGGTTGACAAATTCAGCAGGGAAGGTGTAAAATTAGAAAAAATCAAGGAGGTAAGCATGATGAAAGAAAAAGTTTTAAAGGCCATGATCCTATCTTTTACTCTTGCTCTGAGCTTTGGATTGATGCCCGGATGTGGGGATGATGATGGTAAGGATACTGGTGATAGTACGCCTTCTCAGCCTTCAGAGGGAGCTGTGAGGGTTCAGAGCGCTTGGGTTATTGAGGATGCAATGTGGACCCTTCATAACCTGCACGTTGCCGGGAAACCATTTGGAACCATTAATGTCACCGACGGCTCTTGTCCCATGGGCGGTACCGTCGAAATCACTGGCACTAGTTCCTACAGTGAAATTGCTAGTGGGACGATGGAAATACGCAATCTTACATATGTATTTGCTAATTGTGGGTGTTCAGAGGAAGGTGGCTCTATTACCTTTGTCAATGGATCATGCGACCATTCTGGAAATTGGGTGAAAGATCATTCTCAGCAGATCGTCTTCTCAGGAACTGCAACCATGAACTTAAGCCTAAAATTTAGCGGCTATCAAGAGAATCAGGTTGATGTTGATTATTCTAACTGTAATTTTTCCATATCAGAGGAGATGTGGGAAGGGGACTGGTCGACTTCTGGTCAGTTGTGCGGAGAGTCTTTTTCGTGGTAATTTGAAGGAGAGGTCAAAGGGTCTCAACAGGCTGTTGAAAAACCTTAAAATACTATTAAATGTCATTCTGACCCTGAATGAAATGAAGGGGAAGAATCTAATATAATGAGGTTTCAGAGACTCTTCACGGAGTTTACCCTGAACGAGATTCTTCGGTCACGGAGTTTATCCTGAGCAATGTCATTGCGAGGCAAAGCCGTGGCAACCTGAGATTCTTCGCGGAGCCTGTCCTGAGCCCATACTTTAGATTCTTCGCTTCGCTCAGAATGACAACAAGCGAAGGGCTCAGAATGACAGACGGCGACGGACTCAGGGTGACATAAAGCGAAGGGTTCAGAGTGACAAGTAGAGTGTTTTTCAACAGCCTGTCAACAATCAACATTTTTTCTATTCCTTTCCTTCGACTGGCTCAGGACAAGCGGCAGACCCTTCGACCCCGATGGCCATCGGGGCTCAGGATAAGTAATTCGGATGCTTACGCTGAATCTGGGATAAAGTGTCCGACAATTCAAAAGTTGAAAAATTTTACTCTTTACCCCACCTCCTTTTAAACTTCACCTTTACACTATAGACGGATTGAAGAATTTTTAGGGAAACTCCGGTGTCAAATTACTTGATTTAAGTCCTATTGTATGATAGATATATTCAAGATCGGATGACTCTACATAATGAAAAGACTTTTAACCCCGTTTTTCATCCTTACCCTTCTCTTATCTTTCTTAATCGGAGCTCTTCCGGGGATAAGCTTAGCCCAGCGGGCTAAGAAGCCCAAGTCTCCCCCTCTTCGTATTCTTTCTAAAACTCAAAAACTCGTTCTGGCCAGAGGCGAAAAGAAATATACCTACCTTTCTCTCTCGGCTTCCTCACCACTTATCGTTGCGGCTACCGGGCCAGTACTACTGAAGGCAAATGTTCGCCTTAACTTCAATATGAAGAATCTGATGGCAAAAAAGACCGGAGAGTTAATAATCTACCGGGATCAACAACATTACTCTACCCATAAACTTAAATGGACCCCTTCTGAGAAGGTTAGCTACCCTGAATCCAGTAGTCTTTTACCTTCGGTGGGCACTATCGTCAAGATCAAGATCCCTCCCGGAGAACATAAGGTTAAGTTTGCCTTATCATCCGAGCTCTCGGCGGCGGTGCGCTTAGCGAAAGCACCATTGGCCAAGTCGGTGAAGAGCCCGCCGGCAGCTAAAAAGAAAAAGGTTGTGCATCCAGCTAAGTCAAAGGAAGTAAAGAAACCCTTAGCTAAGTCAAAGGAAGTAAAGAAACCCATAGCTAAACCAAAAGAAGTAAAGACTAAGCCAAAGGAAGTAAAGAAACCCTTAGCTAAGTCAAAGGAAGTAAAGAAACCCTTAGCTAAGTCAAAGGAAGTAAAGAAGCCCTTAGCTAAGTCAAAGGAAGTAAAGAAGCCCTTAGCTAAGTCAAAGGAAGTAAAGAAACCCTTAGCTGAGCCGAAAGAAGTAAAGAAGCCCTTAGATAAGCCGAAAGAAGTAAAGAAGCCCTTAGATAAGCCGAAAGAAGTAAAGAAGCCCTTAGATAAGCCAGAAGAAGTAAAGAAGCCCTTAGATAAGCCAAAAGAAGTAAAGAAGCCCTTAGATAAGCCGAAAGAAGTAAAGAAGCCCTTAGATAAGCCAGAAGAAGTAAAGAAGCCCTTAGCTGAGTCGAAAGAAGTAAAGAAGCCCTTAGCTGAACCGAAAGAAGTGGTGAAGTAGGGGGCAGGCCTCAACAATCAACATTTTTTCTATTCCTTTCCTTCGACTGGCTCAGGACAAGCGGCAGGCCCTTCGACCCCGATGGCCATCGGGGCTCAGAACAAGTTATTGAACCCGAAACAGTAATTGTAGGGGTTCGATTCATCGAACCCGATCCGCCTCAGGCGGATTGTTGGCCTACTTCGTTCGCCTAATCCTCCTGCGGCGGACAGGGGCGGACTACGAAGGCTGAATCTGGGATAAAGTATCCGACAATTCAAAAGTTGAAAAATCTTACTCTTTACCCCACCTCCTTTTAAACTTCACCTTTCCACTATAGACGGATTGAAGAATTTTTAGGGAAACTCCGGTGTCAAATTACTTGATTTAAGTCCTATTGTATGATAGAAATTTAGAGATGGTTTATCATCCGGGATTAGGGAGTTCTTTGTTATGAAAAGGCTTTTTACCCCATTTTTCATCCTTACCCTTCTCTTACCTTTCTTAATCGGAGCTCTTCCCGGAATAAGCCTGGCCCAGCGTGCTGCGAAGTCTAAATCTCCCTCAGTTCGTATTCTTTCCAAAAGTCGAAAGCTCGTTCTCGCCAAAGGTGAGAAAAGATATACCTGTCTCTTTCTCTCGGCTTCCTCACCTCTTATCATTGCGGCTACTGGGCCAGTACTGCTGAAGGCAAACGTTCGCCTTAACTTCAATATGAAGAATCTGATGGCGAAAAAGACCGGGGAGTTAAAAATCTACCGGGATCAACAACGCTACTCTACCCATAAACTTGAATGGGCCCCTTCTGAAAAGGTTAGCTACCCGGAATCCGGTGATCTTCTACCTTCGGTGGGCACTATCGTCAAGATCGAGATCCCTCCCGGAGAACATAGGGTTAAGTTTGCCTTATCATCCGAACTCTCGGCGGCGGTGCGCTTAACGAAAGCACCATTGGCCAAATCGGTGAAGAGGCCGCCGGCAGCTAAAAAGAAAAAGGTTGTCCAGTCCGCTAAGCCAAGGGAAGTAAAGAAGCCCTCAGTTGCGGCGGAAAAGAAACCACCAGTTTTGGGAAAACCGGAAGTCCGTAAGGCATTTCAGGTTGCAGCTCAGCTTGATTGCGGATACGATAGCAACATAATTCAGCTTTCTTCTGAAGACCGAAAGGATTTCGATAGCTCTTCCGATCAATTTAAGATCGAATCAGTAAGCGATTTTATTATCATTCCCCGGATTGATCTCCTGATGAAAAAGGAGTTCTTGAGTGAAAGGCTAACGGAACTCGAGTTTGATTACTATTACTCAGTTTATTCATCTAACTCGATTAAAAACTACTCAAATATTGGCTTCTCGGTCCGGCAGCAGATCTTACAGGACACCACCCTCAGTGGGGGTTTTTACTTAATACCTTCGTTCTATCTCCGGCAGCTTTACAACTTAGAAGATGAGCAGTATAAAGAGGCCTCTTACCGCCTCAACTCCTTTTCTATCGGGTTGGAACAGGCATTTGTCGACTGGCTTCTTACCAGCTTGGCTTACCGCTGGGAGGCCCGGGATTATGGGGGGAGCTTTGATGAGAGGGATCAGACATTTAATATTATTGAATTCAGCCTGGTAATGAAGAAGATAGAATCTTTGCAATTGATAGTGGGCTACAGTTATATTATGGCCCCGGCTCGAGGAGACCTGTCGGGTACTCCCGATTTGGTAGAAGGAGATGTATCTTATGACGGGCAGGCTTTTTCCTTCGGGGCCGTCTATGATTTTGAGGACCTTCTCGATAAGAGGATGGGCCTGGGAGTTGAGGCAGAATTTGAGTCCCGGAAGTTTACTACATCAAGTGGTAAAGATACTGATCCCATTCATTCTGGCAGAAAGGATGGCCTGAACAGGATTGGGGTAGAATATTACTGGCATTTCCTTGACGACTGGACTATTAGATTGGATTATGAATTGACCTTAGTTAAGACAAATCTTCCCGCGGATATCTTTCCCGATGAGCCTACCGATTATTCGGAAAACCTTATTAACCTCGGCATCACCTACCAACTTCCTACCTTTGGCCCCGAAGTCCACTAAGGGCTAATTTAACCCTTACTGATTCCCTCTTGTTTCTACACAGCAGCTTTTAACTGTTTTTCATTCTGTATTAGTACAGTTGGATTCTTATTCTCCTGAGGAATAGGAAGCCCCTTTTCCTTCAGTAAATTTATATGTTCCAGCATTCCCCAGCGGGCCTTATATAGGCAATCTTCTACTGAGTTGCCCACGCCAGTAAATCCTTCCAATTCGGGAGAATAGAATGCAAAAAACTCTGGATCTTCCGTTGCCTCTATTATCAAGGAATACTTGAGATTAACCATTTTAAGAATCTCTCCTTTCTTTCAAACCGGCTGCTTTTAGAATTGCCTGCATGGTTTTTAATACACTATTCTGGATAATGGGCTTTTTCATTATCCGTAGTGGTGGACCTCAGTGTCCATCCTTAGTTCCCCCTCCCCTTGTGGGAGGGGTTAGGGGAGGGGGATGAAAGAAATCGTATATATTTTTTGCTAGCTCCTTTTTGATTCCGGGGGCCTGCTCCAGGTCTTTCAGCGGTGCTTCCTTAATCTTTTTTAAGCTGTCAAAATGTCGGAGGAGCTGTCTTTTCCTTGCCTCCCCCACCCCCGGGATATCCTCCAGGGGCGAGCGAAGCTTTTTCTTATCGCGCAGCTTCCTATGGTAAGTAATGGCAAACCGATGGGCTTCATCCCGGATTCGCTGAAGAAGGAGAAGGGCAGGGGAATCCTTCGACAGAATTATCGGATTTTTTTTACCGGGTAGATAGATCTTCTCCTCTCCTTTATTTTTTAGCCTACCCCTCAATTGGGGAGCCACCGGAAGCTCATCTTTTGACCTCTTAGCCAGGCTAATAACATTAAGGCCCTCGACTTTCATTTCCCGTAGCACGGATAAGGCAATGTTGAGTTGCCCTTTTCCCCCATCGACAATTAGCATATCCGGGAACTCCATCTCTTCCACCTCCCGGTACTTTCGGGAAAGAACTTCTTTCATCATTCCGTAGTCATCTGCCTGATCTATCTCTTTAATTCGGTAATGGCGATACCTGTCTTTTCGGGGGGCTCCTCCCTCGAAGACGACCATTGAACCTACTGCCTGGGCTCCAGAGATATTGGAGATATCAAAGCATTCGATCCTGCTGGGCAGCTTTCGTAGGCCAAGCTGTGATTTCAATTCCTCCAGAGACCTTTCTAAGCTTTGCTCATAATCCTGCGAATTTTTCAAGGCAAGCTCGGCATTCTGGCGGGCCATCTCCAGGAGTTTCAGTCTATCCCCCCGTTGGGGAACAATAATCCTTACCTTTTCCCCCTTTTTTTCCTGCAACAACTCCTTGAGTGGGTTACTGTCATCGATTTTAAGAGGCACAATAATTTCCTCGGGAATGAACCGCTCCTGATGATAGAACTGTTTGATAAAGGAGGAGAAAACCTCCTCCTCGGTGAGCTTGGGGTCGGAAAAATGGTAGGAGCTACTGCCGATGAGTTGGCCCTGGCGAACGAAGAGGGCCTGGATCTCCATTAACCTACCTTGCCGGAAATAGGCGAATATATCCTGATCCCGGCCATCAGCTGAAACCACCTTCTGTTTCTCCAGGGTTGTTTCAATGGATTGGAGTTGATCCCGAATCCGGGCGGCCTCCTCGAAGTCCAGGGCCTCCGATGCCTTCTTCATCTTTTCCTTTAGAAGCTGGATCAATTCCCGGCTCTTGCCCTCAAGGAAGAGGATTACTTCTTTAACCAACTCCCCGTAGGTTTGCTTATCCACCAGGCCCATACAGGGGGCCAGGCATCGGTTGATCTGATACTGGAGACAGGGGCGGCTGCGGTTCCTCAGCATATTGTCGGTGCAGGTTCTTAAGGGGAAGATCTTATTGATCAGCCCTAAGGTGTCTCTTACCGCATGAACCGAGGAATAGGGTCCGAAGATCAGGGAGCCGTCCCTGCGCGGACGGCGAACTATGGAGATGCGGGGAAAGGGGTGTTTGATATCAAGCTTTAGATTAACATAGGTCTTATCATCCCGGAGGCGAATGTTATACCTTGGCCGGTGTCTCTTGATCAGGGTATTTTCCAGGATTAAGGCTTCCTTTTCAGTATCGGTAACCAGATAATCAATATCAGCCACCCGGGAGAGCAGGAACCGGGACTTATAGCCGGAATCCCCGTGAGGGAGAAAGTAGGATCTAACCCGGTTCCTGAGGCTTTTGCCCTTGCCAATATAGATCACCGCCGCCCGCTTATCCTTCATCAGATAAACCCCGGGACTGTTAGGCAGATTTTCTACTATTTTCTCGAGATCCATATCTTTTCGATAGTGTATCTATTCCTTCGCCAGGCTCAGGGCAAGATGCGCAACCACAATCCGCCTTAGGCGGATTGACCCAACCTATATCTTGGGTTCTGTGTGTATAAAAAATAACAGGAAGATGGGTGAAGATCAAGAAGAGAAGTTTTTGAAGATGAGAAGGTAATGCTTATCGGTGAGGAAGATGAGTTACCAAGAATTGCTCAGAGAAGGGTTAATTAAACCATTCAAGGCATTAGATAAACAGATACGCAACAGAATGGCTTTAGCAGATAGTGTGTCTACAATTTTTATCCCTTTATCCTGTATTTCTTCCTTATATCCTGCAAATCTCTTTTCTCAGCCTCCGGGTCTTTAGTATATCTTTTACTCAATTTATCCCGAATCTCTCTCATCATCCTTACTGCATCAAATTTTTTATCTCTCATAAAGCACCTCCCTTGGGCTTCTTATTTCTAATAGGGGATACCCATATTTAAGGTTTACTGAATTATAAAGTCTGATCTTGGTTAGATTCACTATATGCGTAAAATTCCAGCTCACTAAAACATCAACCTTGTTAACTGTGGCTAAGGCTATATGCTGTGCATCAACCAAGCATGCCTCGCTGATAGCACCATCTCCAATATAATGAAGTGCTAACTCCCTCGCCTCATCATTCAAAATGATATATTCTTTGTGTTCTTCTGGTATTTGCTCAACTAAGCTCCTAACATTTGGTGGTGCTCCCTCCAGTTCCTTTAATGTCAAATCTGAAATTACAACAACTTTTGAGCCCAACTTGAATTCTTCCATTAGTTTATTAGACCATTCCTCGAACTCAGCATCAAAACATCCTCCAAATACCGAAGTATCCACATATACTTTTATATTTATGTTAGCACCTCTTCCTTAGCCGTATTTAAAATAACGCTAATTTGCTGAATTGATTTCACAATAAAAAAATGGGATGCTCACCCAGCTTCTGGTTTGTTTCATTAGATTCATAGTGATAATTATAACTAATACTGGGTTAATTTCAAGCTTTTTATTGCCTGTCCTGAGCCCCTCGGCCTTGCTCGGGATAAACTCCGTCGAAGGGATTGAGTTGGAATTTAAACCACGAATTTCACGAATTACACTAAGGTAACCACGAATTACTCGAATTACACGAAGAAATTTTCCTCTTTTGGGATTTAAACCACGAATTTCATGAATTACACGAAGAAAGCCGAAATCCTGAGCCCCGATGGGCATCGGGGTAAAGGGGATTGGGATTTGAACCACGAATCTCACGAATTACACGAAACAATTTTCTCTTTTGGGATTTGGACTTCATTTTTCAATTTAAGATTCCTCTCCCCTCGGGGAGAGGGCTTGCCCCGATGGATATCGGGGTAAAGGTGAGGGGGAATAAATCAGCAATTAGCTATTATTTAGTCATTGGGATTTTGGATTTCATTTGTCATTCAGCCTTCGTAGCCAGCCACTGCGGCGAAGTAGGCTTTGGGCTTTGTCATTTGACATTGTTATCTACAATCTAAAATCTGTTATCTACAATCTATTTGTGCTTTGCTATGGCTCATAATGGTATCCCATATCCACAATACCGGTGTCTAAGTCACCATTTGTGGAAGTGGCCTTATCGTCCAGACCAAGATTTTCTGCGGTGTCGCTGCCGGCATTGACGCATGGGCTGGTGAAGGCCTGGCCTGGAGGTTGACTTAAGTAATAATCACCATTGGGGCCGGTTACAAAAAGTGGGTCATCTCCCGGGAGATCACCGATCATGCCTACACCCCAATTCAAAGTGCAACCTGGATCTACGTATACAGACGCCTGTCCTCCCTGAACATCACTGTAGCTGATGGTCAGGATTGATGGAAGGGCAGTGCTATAAAGGGCAATCTCAGATCCGGAAGGAGCCGTATCATCCCACATGATGCAGTTAATTATTGTGGGTGAGGAGTTATAGTTGTACATCCCGCTACCATTGTCCAAAGCCCAATTGTCGCTGAATGTACAGTTGCTTATTGTAGGCGAGGAGTACCAGTTTTGCATTCCGCCACCGTTGCCGAAGATGGCCGAGTTGCTGATGAAGGTGCAGTTGGTTATTACGGGTGAGCTCCCCCCGACGTTGTCCATACCGCCTCCTTCGCTAAAAGCTGAGTTGTTAATGAAGATACAGTTGGTTATTGTGGATGAGGAGATATCATTAAGGATTCCACCGCCTTCACTAGCCTCATTACCGCTGAAGGTACAGTTGGTTATTGCGGGTGCCCCCAACCCACCATTGTACATCCCACCGCCGCGCATAGCTAAGTTACCACTAAATGTGCATTTATTTATTTCAGGTGATGAGCCGCTACCAGTGATGTTGTCCATCCCGCCACCTAATAAATTAGCCGAGTTGCCGATGAAGCTGCAGTTGGTTATCACGGGCGAGGATTCGTAGTTGTACATCCCGCCACCTTCGAAGTTAGCCGAGTTGCCGATGAAGATACAGTTAGCTACTACGAGGCTAGTCACTCCGTAGTTGTACATCCCGCCGCCGCAGCTATTGCCGCTCCCACTGGCATTGCCGCCCGTTACGGTGAAGCCGTCAAGTCGGGCGTTTGAGACACCAAGAACGACATGGTAGCTCGCATCCTCGCCATCGAGTATAGTCGGACGATCAGCCGGGTCGCCGCGCTCGGAAAGTTCGGTCTCGGTCCCGGTGAAGCCGCCGTAGATCTCAACGCCACCTGTCATGGTGAGCACCAAAGAAGCTGGACTATCGGATGTATATGTTCCCTCTGCCACCCATACCATCTCGCCCCAGGATGCCACCTCCACCGCATCCTGAACAACGGTAAAGGCGTCCACCCAGGACGTTCCATTATTGTTACCCGTGGCATCGGCATCCACATACCAGATACAAGGTAGTACAATTGTATACAACTCGTAGTGGTATCCCATATCCACCGTACCCGAGTCTGGTACATTATCAGTACGGGTGGTTTTGTCGTCCAGGCCAAGGTTTGCTGCGGTATCACTGCCGGCATCGACACACGGGCTGTCGGAGCCCTGACCAGCTGCAGTCTGACCCAGGTAGTAATTGCCTTTGGGGCCTGTCACAAACAGCGGGTTGAGGTTGATGTTGTCTGCACCGGGCCAGCCCCCTTTGATGTCGCTGTAGGTTACAATCGGGGCGGAGGAATTATTGTATATCTCTGGTCCGGTGGGAGCCGTATCTCCCCACAGGATGCAGTTAGTTATCATGGGCAAAGACCAGTCATTGTACATCCCACCACCGAGGCTAAGGGCTGAGTTTCCGACGAAGGTACAATTGGTTATCTCGGGCGAGGGACTGTTCACGTTTTTTATCCCGCCGCCTTCGTCGGCCGAGTTTCCGCTGAAGATGCAGTTGGTTATTGTGGGCGAAGAGTTACTGTTAAGGATCCCGCCGCCGGAGAAATTGGTCGAGTTTCCGCTGAAGGTACAATTGGTTATCTCGGGCGAGGAGTCAGCATTGTGCATCCCGCCGCCCCATCCAGCTAAGTTTCCGCTGAAAGTGCAGTTGGTTATTGTGGGCGAGGAATCCCAGTTATACATCCCGCCACCGCCGAAGCTGATAGAGTTTCCGTTGAAGGCGCAGTTAGTTATTGTGAGCGAGGAAGAAATGTTAAACATCCCACCGCCGAACTCCTCAGCTGAGTTGTTGCTGAAGGTGCAATTGGCTACTATGATATTGGTAACACCGAAGTTGTACATTCCGCTGCCATCGTACTCAGGCCCATTGGCGTTGCCGCCCGTCACGATGAAGCCGTCCAGGCGGGCGTTCGAGGCGCCGATAACTACATGACAGCTCGTGTCCTCGCCGTCGAGGATGGTCGGGTGATCGGCCGGGTTGCCACGCTCTTGAAGGTAGCTCTCGGTTCCTGTGAAGCCCCCGTATATATCAACGCCAGCCTTCATCGTCAGGACGGATGCAGTTGAGGTAGGAATATTAATATATGTTCCCTCCGCCACACAGATTATTTCTCCACTGATAGCCATATCCACCGCGTCCTGAACAACGGTAAAGGCGTTTGCCCACGATGTTCCTGTTCCCAAACCAGTGGCGTCATCATTTACGAACCAGACGCAAAGTGGTGGTATATATGATACAGGCATCGTCACCGAATCGGTTCCAGTATTGCCGCAGTCATCTGTCCCTATGGCGGCGATGAATATGGAAGAAACAGTAACCCCCGTCAGAGTTACCGACCAATTGCCTCCGGGATCAACCCCAGATGACTCAATGTGACCCTGGTCAGAAAAAACTATTGCCGTGGCAATATCGTCATCCGCAGTCCCGGTAACTCGCACATTACCCGTCCCTATGGTTTTTCCATTCTCCGGGTAGGTAATGGTTAAATTAGCAACGGCATCAATCGTATAGACTTCGGCTATAATCCCCGAGAGATTGCCACATTGATCCGCCGCAATCGCCTTCAGGGTTGTATCCACAATGATGTCAATCGGTCCTGCATAGACCGGGCTACTGGTAGTAGGCCCGCTCCCATCAAGGGTATAATAGATCGTTCCGTCACTCGCAGTAAGGGTAACCGTAACCGGGGTCGTGCAATAACTCCCCCCTGCCGGAGAGGCTACCAAACTGGTCGGTCCCTCAGTGTCGATGTAATAGACCTCGGTCACTGTATCTGACTGGTTACCACAGGTATCTACCGCCATGAACTTCAGGGTAGTGTCACTACTGATGTCAACGGGCATTATATAGATCGGGCTCCCAGTGTTAGGCCCGCTCCCATCAAGGGTATAGTAGATCGTTCCATCACTTGCGGTAAGGCTAACCGTGGTTGCACAGTAACTCCCCTCTGCCGGAGAGGCTACCAAACTGGTCGGTCCCTCAGTGTCGATGTCATAGACCTCGGTCACTGTGTCTGACGGGTTGCCACAGGTATCTACCGCTATGAACTTCAGGGTAGTGACACTGCTGATGTCAACGGGCATTATATAGATCGGGCTCCCGGTAGTAGGCCCGCTCCCATCAAGGGTATAGTAGATCGTCCCGTCACTTGCAGTAAGGTTAATCGTGGTTGCGCAGTAACTACCTCCTGCCGGAGATGCCGTTAGTCCTATCGGCGCCTCATCGTCAATATCATAAACCTCAGTCAGTGTGGCTGTCTGATTCCCGCAGGCATCCACGGCCATAAACTTTAAAGTCGTATCCACACTGATATCAATCGGTCCCGTATAAACCGGGCTCCCGGTGGTAGGTCCACTCCCATCAAGGGTATAATAAATCGTTCCGTCACTCGCACTAAGACTAACTGTGGTCGCACAATAGCTACCACCTGCCGGAGTAGCCGTTAATCCGGCAGGAGCCTCAGTGTCAATACATTCCTTTCCTTTTGTGCCATTACCGCAGCCGAGGGTAAGAGCGATAATCAAAATAGCTAAGAGACCTGACAAAAGAGCCGTCTTTTTCATTTTTTCCCCTTCTAAAAGATTACCTCTATCAAGAGAAAAATCACTGGTGTTCCTCCGAAAATTCATTTAAGTTCCCTGTACTGTATAGCCGGGGTTCACCCCGGTATTTATAAAAATCCCGCCAGAATACCCCGCCCTTCAGGGCGGGGATGAATGGCGAGGGGGTCAAGGGGGACCGCAGTCCCCCTTGAGCAGGGGTTTCCAAAGGGGACAGCAAGTCCCCTTGGTCTTGGGCGGGGTCTAATGCCCCGCCCAAGAAAGCGAGCCCACACGCAAGCGAGAGCGTCGTGTGTGGGCGAGTTTACTAAATTCTAAGTTTCTTTTATCAATTCTCGATTATCCTTCCGCATCTCCATTAGCAAATTCTGAGTAATATCATTTGCCCATACCAGTTTTCAAATCGGTAAATCTGCGCTATCTTCCAACCATATCCTTTAGAAGATGGGAGACGATTCCTCTGCTTTGAGCAATCTTATGCTGGAGCGAATCGTCAGTCAACAATTCAGATTCAGTAACCTCAGCTACAGTTAAAAATATGGTATCGTAACCGCTTGCCTTTGTTTTTATGCCCAAAGAAATAGCTTCCTCCAGAATCTCATGCTCATAGAAGATATAAGTGGCATCTCTTCTAAGAAAGAATATCGCTTTTTGTGAGTCTTCTTCATTATTAGTTATGCGGGATACGACTATTCCAGTCTCAACCAAAGCAATGGCAGGGATATACATCTCTACCTCTTTATTTCTGACTTTATCAAGATAAGAACGAGCCAATTTGTACATTTTCTGTTGTTGCGCCAGCATTTCATCTTGTTTCTTTCTTCGAGGGGGAACTAACCCCTTTACAAGGAAAGAGGTATCAATCGTATATTTTACCACTGCTGCCATCAATCTTCTCCGCGTCTCCTTATTTTCATAAGTATGTCTGTGCTATCTTCTTCTGTAACTGCATGACTAACAATTGAGGAAGCTAATTCATCTAAATCAACCTCTTTAGAGATGGTTTTCCTAATAGCCTCTCTTAGGTCAACAACTTCCGTCTCCACTTTTTTCACTCTTTCCTCTAATGTTCTTAAATCTATCTGCATTTTTTCTCCTTTCTTAGGGGGGTGGAGTACTTTTTTACTTTTTATCTCCTCTCCATTCTTTTTCTTAGCTGTCTCTTCCCTTTAGTTCAACTTCCTTTTTTATTTTGAAAGCTATGTTTATTCCATACAGCACTATAGATTCAATTTGATAAACTCTCCAAATAAATCACTCTTTATATAGGCTTTCTCCCCGGTTCTTTTCTCAAGAAAGAACTCTTTGAGGGCATTTAACTCCTTTTCCAATATTTTCGCATCGGATGACATAAGTATAACCTTTCTTAAATTATCATATAATGCCTATTGACTTTAGTTAACAAAATAGGGAATCATTTGGAGCTTCCTTAAAAAACCATTCAAGTTCTTTGCATTAGATTCTTCGCTTTGCTCAGAATGACATTTAATAGTATTTTGCAGTTTTTCAACAGTCTCCTAACTCACAGCCAGGATTTGGAAACTCATAGATAACTGCCGGAATAATGTTTTTGAATTTCTTTAACCACCTCAGAGGAAAGACCTCTTGTGCACTAACGTGGGTCAACATTCATTAAGCAATATTGACTTGCAGCCGTTTCCCCAAGGCCGTGGCAACCCGTTCTAAGGTTGACAGTTTAATATCTTCCGCATGGTTCTCAATTCTTGAGATTGCAGTCTTCTTGGTTTTAAGTCTGCGAGCCAGTTCTTCTTGGGTTAATCCTGCTGATTCACGTGCCTGGCGGAGCATCACTCCGACCTTGAACTGCTCGTATCCTTCGTCATATCCTTTAGCAAATTTCTTATCTCTCGTTTTTCTTTCATTTATATATTTTTTCAGGTCACTCATGGCTTCTTCCTCCTTTGCAAAAAGTTTCTTCTGTAAGTCTCCGCTTTTTCTATCTCTTTTTTGGGTGTTTTTTGACTCTTTTTTACAAATCCATGGGTCAGCACGACTACGGAATTATCCACAAAGAAACAAAATATCCTATAGGCATTTGAGCCAAACGTTATTCTGCATTCCCATATTTCTTCTGTTCCTGTAAGCTTCTTGAAATACGAAGACGGAACAATATCCAAATCTTCTAATAGGTTGAGAACCCAAGTTACTTTTTGCGCAACTTTTCCAGGCAAAGAATCCAGAAAATCTTGTATTGGACATTTTCCATCAGCTGCCTTATAAAAAACAACGGTTTTACCCACAACAATATGTTAACCTGCATGTTAACCTTTGTCAAGAGCTATTCGGACTGAGGAATTTGCGTTGTAGCATTTTTTCTATCCCCCTCCCCTTAATCCCCTCCCACCAGGGGAGGGGAATCTTTTCCTGAGCCCCTCGGCCTTACTTGGGAAATGGCCTGTCCTGAGCTTGTCG
>SDBT01001920.1_pt1 | contig 37329 bp, 20 predicted proteins | sample 2277101 | NCBI WGS metagenome assembly SDBT01 (sample SAMN10404973, study PRJNA504765) | marine sediment metagenome | isolation source: marine sediment core GS10_PC15, 103 cmbsf | place: Arctic Ocean: Southern Knipovich Ridge | collected 2010 | reverse complement strand
GAAGAGGAAGAGGAAGAGGACTACGAATATGGAGAAAATTCGAAAAAGACAGAAAATCATTCATGCAAAGATCGACTATTATAAGTACCAGCTCGATCAGCTCGATCAGCTTAAGGAAATCATCGAGAGTAATGAGTGATCAAAAAAACGTTGAAATTATAGAATATACGTAGAACGCATGTCCACGTCTACTGTTTCGTGAGGTGCGCCTCCTTTTACAATCGTCCCCACGATGTGCTTCATCTCTGAAAGGTATTGCCCGTAAATATGCATCAAACTTGCTTGTGATCCACATTTCAATCCGCGGAAGAACATTTTGTCAAACCTAAAACCTCGCGCTTCCCCTCCACCCATCCTCTCCGCATCGATCTTTCTCTTCAACCCCGGCGACAAAAAATTGTAATACTGCTTGAACAGAATGCTTTGAAGGATTTTCGTCATCAACCTCGGATTCTTCGTCCTATCCAAATCTTTCCATTCCTTAAACTGGTGACTGGAGTACAATCCAATCAATCCAGCCATATGCTGCAGGTTTTTTCCGGCTGGCGCTCCACGCTGGATTCCTGTTTCCTCAGCGTGATCCATGTTGAATTGCAACACGTTATTTTCGATCAGCGTTTCGATCACGTTGTAAGCGGAAATTCCGATGCTTGTGTACTGGGCGAGAGCCGTAAGCGATTGAGGGTCGAATTGCATTTTCTGTGCCATGGCCTTCACGTTCCCCCTCCCGGCTGAAATAATCTTCAGTGTCGGGAAGAACTTCGTCGATGAGGTTCTATCGCGGGCTGCAATATCGCTGTTTGCGATCAACTTGTAGAATGAAGACTCCTCCCTTCTCACCAGAGACTCTGTATCCACTTTCATGAGGTGGGGAGAAACGCGCGCTGTCTTGCTGCTCCCCGACACTGACTCGACCCACTCTTTGTCTGGAAACTTTGTGACTACACCATTCGAAGGGTTGTCGTGGATGTTGTAATACGGTACTGTGTACCTCACCTTATCTCCCGGAAACAGGTGCTGCGTCCCAGTATTCACGATTGTTCCAGTTATGCACACGGCATTTGACAGTTTCAATCGCGTTGTCGAGCCGTGTTTAAATGAGAATGGCTCCTGCGCAATACCAAGGAACGTCAGCGCTTGCTCGAGCTCGTACGACGTCTTATACCTGTCGATGCTAATTCCATTGAGACTACTAAACGCCAATGGGAACGTCGTGGACATATTCTTTGAATAAGAAAACAGGGGGTCTCCTTTCTTGATGTCGTACACGTTGTCGCCGTTGATGAATGATGTTGGGATGTGCGTTCCGACCGATCCTCCTTTCCTGCGACGTATATCGTCCAAATGCGGCGCCACCGAGCTGATGATGACACCCTGCTCTGTTGTCTCTTTTGGAATTCCGTGTGTGATTGGAGATCGCTCTGCGAACCGGCTTGAGTGTCTCGTAATACTTTTGTACGGTCGATGCATTCCTCGATTGATCGGTCTCTCTCCATTCCCTTGCTGAAGCCGTCGGCGTCTGTTTCTTCTGCGCATCTTGTCTGTATTTTTATACGTTCGCAAAATTTACATATATAGAACAGTTTATTTATTTTTTACGATAGAGTGAAGAGAATTATTTTGTGGTTAGATTTACTTCAATGTCGCCCACTACCTTTCTTAGGTCATACACATCATTCATATCACTACTCATGCTGTAATCTTTTATACCCTGTACCAGCGTATAATTATCGTCCGAAAATGTGGATGACGATGGGTACACCCTCAATATGCGACCGAGGTGCCACGATCGATCCTCTTCGGCTGTTACCGGCGTGACAAAGTCCTCATCTTTCCTGAGGAAATCCTCCCCATCGTCCGTAGTCCTCCTCTCGTAGCTGCTAGTATGCGTGTAGCAGGCCAGCCTTCCATCACTCGCGTTGTCCATATTCATTTTTGTGTACATTGAGTATTTGTCCGTGGCGATCGCGGGGATTACGACTGTCGGATTCACTGTGTAGCGTTTTCCCCCTCGGTAACCGGTAACTTTGTATGATAGCCCTTTCGGCGTCGCGAGTACCAGAAACAGTTCGTTCATGTTTGATAGAGTGAACCCATCATTCCCCCCCTGTCTTCTCAGCCTTGATAGGGCGCCCGTCTCTTTCCGTTCCTTCCCAAATATATTTTTGAATTTGACATATCCTCTCGTCGCTATTGTTATCCCGCCAACTCTCGCGTACGACGTCCGGTGTATTTTCGCACCCTGCAGCGCATCCTCTACCGTACCAAAGAGCGTGTACTTTTGTTTGATCAGCGACGGGACCAAATTGACCAAATCCCCGCTCAGATAGCCGATGTACGAGTCTATGTCCTCGTTATAGCCTTTGTGTGAGTCGTATATGTCCCAGATCTTCTGCAACGCTTCCTGTCCCGCGGCAATGGCCACGCTGGTCCCTGAAACGTCTGACGACGGGTCTTCGTCCAGTTGTCGTTTCATTGCTTGAATCTCCTCTTCCCACGTTTCCACATACTCTTTCATGATCTTATCGCAATTCCTTGCCTCATTGCGTCTGGCAGCCAGGGCATCGCTGGTTTCATGGTGGTTGCAAAATTTGTACGCGGCGGCGAGGTAGTCTGGATCGATCGCCGGGTATTTGGGGTCGATCATGGGGATTTTCCCGGCGACCCTTGAGCTCATCGCCATCGCCATTGCCCGGAACTTCCCCATGATCAGCTCTTTGTTCAGTTGCGACAAGTTAATTATTGTGTGAATGCTGATATTAGTCGGGCGCCCATCCATGGACATCCAATTTTTGTCCGCCGACACTCCGTTTACAGTGAACACAACGTCTCCCGTAGTTATGTGTTTGTCGTACTGCATCGGCGCTGGCCATGGTCTCGGGTACAACGACGTCACAATCGTATCATTCGTATCATCATCCTCTGCGGGTTTGTTTCTCTTGATCATCCGCTGAATGTTCAAATTTGACTGCGATCTCATGTTCATCACCTGAGACAGGCCCTGTGCCACTCGATTCATCTTTCTTATGTTCACTCCGCTTGTCCGGATATTGAGAATATCGCTGTTCGCCGCGTAGGTTGACACCGAGGCCGCCCTCGCCATATCCATATTTCCAGAGAATTGCATCATGGATCGCGACATCTTCGTTGTGTTGCTGGTTGTTGGTTGTTTTTAGAAAACCGTTTGATTTATATTCTATTGTGTTTGTTTTTATAAACTCTTTTTTCTAAACCTGTTCATGCGATTCGATCCGTGTCCCGTCAGGGTCGTGACGCGACTGAAGATGGATATCTGATCAGTGACAATATTCTCTGCGTTCTTTTCTCGTAGGATCTGCCTCTCCTTGATAATTTTCATACGCAGTGTGATAATATCCCTGTTCATTGTATGAACGGTTTTGGCCACGGGGAGGCGCACCCTCTTGACAAACTCTCTCTTCTTGGTCCCCGTTTCAACGTCTACCGTCAGTTCCCCCGTATTTTCGTAGAAACACAACTCGTGCTTCACCAAACCACGCACCACTGCTGCCATTTGATTCAGCGATGAGTACATCGCCATCTCGGGATTGTCGATGTGGTTTTCCACATAATGCTTGCGAATGGACTTCCATCCCCAGTAAGGTATTTTGTGGGAGCCATTCCTTGTGAGGTTTTCCACATCGACAAACATCCCATTAAATTCCAGCGCCGCGTGTTTGGCCGCTTTTATCATGCTCCCCGTCTTCACACCAGAAAACATAATCCTATCTACTGTTTCCACCAGCTCCGCGTTAACCACCGGCAAGTGTTTTCCGTGTCTCTGTATTAATAGACACCCAACGCATCCCTCTCCCTCTCCCTCTCCCTCATCTTCCTCTTCATCATCAGAAAGAAGGGCTTGCACCTGTATTAGTTCCTCTTCAAATTCTTCTGCATTTGCATCTGCACCCCTATGGGGATCCTGTATCACCATTTCCTCAGCCGTTGTCGTCACCCGGCGCAGTGTTGCCGTCCCGCGATCCTTCCTCGGTACGTACGGGTTGTGCGTGATCAGCCTGTTTCTCGATTCCTGGTCCTCCCGTTTTCTCCTCTTCGCAGGCCGGTGAGGTGCACCAGACTCAAAATCAAACGATCCACTGGGCTTTCCGTCCTCCTTTATGTACAGTCTTTTCCTCTTTCTCCCACGTTTTACTTTTACTCTTACACACGGGCCTGTCGTTGCTGCATGAAAGGATGAAGGGTGTTGGGTAGAGACGGAGACGTATGTTTCCTCAGATGGGATTCCACCTGGGGAATAGAGGTGACCAATGTTCTGACTTCTCATCGTAGTGAATCTATTTTTTGTGTCCTCTATTATTTATAGTTGTGCACTATTATTATTAACGAATATAAGTTTAGAACATGCAAAATCTCGCCAGTCCACCCAATTTAACCCCGCCGTCGATCTCCAACTCGGCTCCACACTTCCCATTCCACACCGCGCAGCGCGCCCCGATAGACATCTCCTCGATTATTGGCATTCTCCCAAACGGATCCCCGCTGACGTCCTTCGTGCGTAGGGTCATTGATCCGCGAATGAGAGATCTCCCCAGAACCTTGCAATTTCCGACAATCTTTTTATTGATCCTCATCCTCAGGAAGAGACGGTGCACGCCATGACCGTCGTAGCGCACGTTTCCGATGAATTCAGACAGACAGTTATCAGTCCCCCTCCACCTCCTCTTGTAGATAAACACGAATTCGCCATCGTCCGCGAACATGTACAAGTTGTATCTCGTGGATCCGTGCCCCGCCCCGAAGAATCCCTCGAGGTGGTAGGCGTCGCGACTCCTGAATAATTGATTGGAGGGGTGGCATGCCGTGCAAAAGTAACAGTAGGACATCCCGCAATCGCACACCCTGTTGTGTACCTCCGTGCACGACCTAAACTTCTCGCACCTCCCGCATTCAATATTATAATGGGCGATGAAAGACACTTTCTCACCCCCGGAACAACATGCGGGACATTCGCGAGCGTCGAACATAGACTTTTTCCCCCTCTTCCTTACCCTCGCGTGATCATCGTGATGTGTCTTCCTCTTTCCCATAGTAGTCAAAAAAAGTGTTTTTTGTGTGGGGGAGTTTGCGTAAAAATATATATATACACAATCATGTTTCCGTTTCCTGTGAAAAGGGTGGTCTTAACCCGACGATCACCAACAACACAATCATCGTCTCATCGTCGTCGTACCAGCCGCAGTCGTAAAAAGCCTCTCCTGCGCGATTCGTCCAAAGAGAAAAAAGAAAATGTCTTCGCGACAAGAGCCCTGCGCAACGGGGAGGTGTTGCGTGCGATGACGGGATCTGGCGTACACGAGACGTTCGCGAAGAAATGTGACGCGTTGAGACGTTGTAAAGAGACGGGTCTCCTCGGGATCGCCCAGGATTACGGGACAGGCAGCGGCGCTAAAGATTTTCACTTATTCGACGCCGCGGGACTTGTTTCCTACGTGAAAAGGACGCCCGAGAATCGCCTGTGGCTTCACGAGATCATTTGTGATGATCGTTGTACAAAACTAGTGATCGACATTGAGTGCGAGGACACGCACAATAGGGACATGGATTTCCCCGGGTCTCTCTGCAAACTTGTCGAGTACCTCGTAAAGTTTTACGAAATCGTGCACCACATCAATGGTGTGGATGAAAGTGATTTTGCGTACCTTTACGCAACGCGAGAGGGGAAGTACTCTGCGCACATCGTTCAGTTTCGCGGCGTCGTCTTTGAGAACACGAAAACCCTCTACGCGTTCCTCTCGCAATTCGAGTACTGGATCATTCACGAGGAAATCATGGATCTCGGCCTGTCGTCTCATCAGCGGTGCTCCGTTCTTGCGCGAACCACACCACGCCTCGTGTCCCTGCCCTCCTCGTCAATCTCATTCACATCGGAAGAGGAAGAGGAAGAGGAAGGGGAACCAGTCTATTTTTCATCATTCAGATCGATCATCGATATGCAACCAATTACCTCTACGGACGGAATGCTCCGCACATACTTTTCAACAAAGCCGGGTGGGAGCGAAGACTGCCGACTCAGGCTGGCGACAATATCGGTCACATCAGAGGAGACACGCGTTGTCTTGGCTCAGGAAATAGACTACCTCCGAATCATCTCTTTCCTCTCTCAGGCAATTCAGCCTACTGTGGCCGGGGAGGACAGAACGACGAAGGTGGTGTACTCGCCTCATGGATTGGTAAACTGGGAGGTGTACAGTCAACGCATCGACAGAAAGATCGCGCTGTACACGTATAACTACATGAGACTGTGGGGAACAACAATGGGCCAAAATCACCGCCTAAAGTTTATTACGATGGCGGACTTGAAAAAGTCCTCGACGTGCACGATCCGGGAAGTGATCGTAGATATCATCAACCATTTGACAAAGAGCGCGCGGCGCCCAGGAGTTCTCTCGATATGTTCTGAATCACCAAACGGGGACGTGTTCAAATGCAACATACAGCTCCGTCGGTCAAAGTACGTAAATCTCTACAGAGTGTGCAATGATATTTTGAGAGAATACGTCAATCGCGGGAAGAGGTCTCTGCCGGTCCCGTACAAAGATGTTTCCCACGTGAGCCTCGTCAAGATAAAGATTAACAGTCAAACAACGTGTCTGTGCCTCGTGACAAAGGGACTTCCGTGCGAGATTGTGTACAACGAGGTGAAGAGAAACCACGAGACATCCTCTAGTAGCGCAACGTGGTTGAAGATACTAATAAACGATGGAGTGATCAAACAGATGTGCCACAAAGAATTTTGCTATAAAAAGTCTGCAAAGCACATGTTGACTATGGATGACGTGGAGGACTTGCACGATGTTCTGTGGTCTGATAAAAGACTGTCCAACATGAGAGACGGAATGGGTGACCAGATGGTTATGTAACAATGTGCAAATAAAATAAGCTGTCTCAGATATTTACAGGGATGGAAAATATATCCCTGATAAGAAATAAGATGATGCTCAGGAAACGTCCGTTTCGAGACGAACCGGAACCGGAGACAAAGTACTTCTACCAGAAAATAGAACGTTATCTCGTAGATCGAGATGGCGATGGACTGGACGACCGACCGGAGGTTCACAGCAGACTTCTTTCCTCATTTGGAGACCGTCTCGCCCTCACGCAAAAGTTTGTCCGTGTGGTTGGCATGGCAGAGGAAACGCGATATATCCTCAGGAGGTTCGAGTCAGTCCTCGGCACGCATTTTTATCGATACGTCGCCTATTTTGAAAAGATGACGCCGCGGCAGATTTTGATTGTGATTCTAAACTACCTCCGCGATCGCGCGGAGAGGATTGTGAAGAGAAACGACCATGAGACGGGTCCCCTGAGAAAGCGCGTCGTGCGCGTGCTCAGAAATTTTGTGCACGTTCTTACTAAAGTCCCCAGCTCGTATCGCCACCACAGGGACACAGTCCACGCACAATGGAGAGAATGGGACGCAATGGAACGGAACTTGAGGAGGATTCTATCGGAAAAACTCCTCTTTCGCGTGTTTTCCAACACAATTATAGACATCGCAACTCTAGCTTATCACGTTTTATGTGTGACGAGAGAGGCCGATCGTACACTCAACACCCACTGGGTTGACCTGCGCTATGTTCTCTCGGATATCTCCGACTTTATATCGCTGACACCCAGTCTGATCGCAAAGTATATCTTCGCGAAAATCGTCAGTGGAAAAGTGCTCAAGTTGAAGATGAACAAGTCTGTGTGGAGAAAATTCGAGGGCGAGGGACTCATGGAGGAGAGGCTGTTCCAGGGAGGCAGCCTATTTTCGAACAAAGAAAACCTGAACTTGATCAAGAAATCGCTTCAGAGTACAGAAAAGAATGAGAACACGAGATATTTAATCCGGGCAATCACGCTGATCCAACGGATGATTTCTCGTTCAGAGTGGTACAAAACCCATCCGCACACACCAGACGTGAGGGACATCGCGCCGAAAAGGCTGTTCGAAAGCGGCGACGCATCCCTCGAGCACTCAGGGTTCCTGGTGTACCGACTTACGAGCATAGCCATCGACAACTCTATCGCACTGGAGTGGATCTTGATCTATAGGAACGGGTTGGCTCGCCACGATACAGATGACGACGATGCGATGCGCATCATGGCACACGACGCGCGGGAGATCGGCCTGGAATTCGGAAATACTGTTATGTACATTCTAAACAGGAACGTCATCACCATAGATCCGCGCTTAAACCCAAAGGAACACTGGGTGTGGAATGGCGAAGACACAACACCTTCCATGACAATCGAGAGATCCATTACGTCATGGACGTACTCACCATATGTCGGCGTCTATCGAACCGCGGATGATATATATATCATCCGGGAAAGCATCCGCGCCCTCACGGCGTTTCACTACAACAAGACCGAGGACGTGGACACCGCTGTTGTCTCCAAGCTGCTTTCCGTGGTCAAGGGCAACGATACCAGGGGCGCGCGCATCACCAACATCGACGGAAACAAAATGGCAAGGTCGCCGCTTGTGTACATTGAAAACTACAGCGGTCTCATTTTCGAAAGGGACGGGGTAGTAAACCCCCCAGATCCAGATCCGATTTCACACATCTCTACCTGCATCCCGATGGAAGTGGGCGGGGGTTTTATCGGCACTAATCCGGAAGAGAGAAAAAACGCGACGAAAAATCTCGACAATGCCCTCAGGAATGCTCTCATAGAGAGCGGGCATGGCGACGTAATGGACAGCCTCACTACGACAGTGGAGAAAAACCACATGCTATTACGCTATGTGCAACATCTCATCGGAACCAAGTTTAAAAAATCCATTGACGCGGCTAGACCTGATACTACATTCGATTCTAGAACAGAGAGAATGCTGATTCGGTTATATTCCTACGCGCGTAACGTGACTGTATCGCAGGGGAGTTATGCGCATCTCATGCACTTGGTCATCGCATCATTGCTTACTAAATTGAGGGGAGATCCGTCGCGCTCATTGCAGAATATTAAAAAACACTATAATGTGTACAAGAAGATGAACGATGTGCACGAGGAAAACACTCTCGCGTTTGTGAATCCAATCAACGAAGAAAACGACACCGACGACACGGTCCCCTTGTTTTTCAAGAACGCGGAGAGGTCTTACAGAGATATGGATCCACTGATTAAGGGCACAGCAGTATCGGTGCTATACAATTTCGCCACAGGGACCAATCTAAAGAAAAAAATCCGTAACGTAATGATGGAAATCAAATCTCTTTTTCTAGAGCGCGACGATGATATAACAGATGATGATTTTGTCCCATCTACAAAAGATGAGCGGAGGGAGTGGAAGAAATTTGCTGAAGGGGAAGGGGAAGAGGAAGGGGAAGAGGAAGATATTGAATATGTCAAAGATTGGGAGGAGGAGGAGGAGGAGGAGGGAGAGGAATTGGAGGGGGAAGGGAAGGGAATTGATAGTCTGATAGGAGCACGTAAGAGTAAGAGTAAGAGAAAGAGGAAGAGGAAGAGGAAGAGGAAGAGTGAGGAAGAAGAAGAAAAGAAATATCTTCTTACTGACTATGATCGTCTCATTGCGGTGACCACAACGCTAACCGCAACCATTAAAAAATTGCGCAAGATGATACCCAAGGCAAAACGTAAAATTAAAAAGAAACGCAAAAAGATTAAGGTGAAGGGAAAAAGAAGGGATGATTTTACGATAGACCGAGAGCACTTACTGGCAGAAGAAGAAAAGACTCTCGAACAGATCAAAACTCAGTTGGAAAAATCGAGAAGAATCCTAAATGAGAATGAGGATAGTCTCTCTGAAATTCGGATTAAATTGAAGTACACCGTGGCCAGGGTAAAAAAGGACAAGGCAGCAAAAGTGATACAACTGAAGAGTGATACCTCAAGTGTTCAAATCAACAAAGATAAATTGATGAACACGTTTGGGAACACAGTTCGGGATGATTGGTCGATCGACATCGATGTAAGCCCGTTCATGGCCCCGATCAGACGCCTTCGGTACAAATGGGCAATAGATCTGCTGAAAATCGCAATGGCTACCTTGCGTGACGAAATCTTAAATCACGACAGTTCAATGGTCGATAAAATTGATTCGGTACCCGCTGATACATGGAGAAATGGCCCCAGCTATGAAGATTACGCCAAGCTTTTTGTCATTATGCGCAATCTCGGGAAGACATACAAACAAGTAAAAAAGACGAAGACGGTTACGGACTCGTTCAAAAACCTTAGGAAATCCAAATTTGAACATTACGTGAGTAACAATTATAATCAATGGAATAAGGTTGACCCGGGAGGCGTGATAAAAGTAAAATACTTTTTGGAGAACGGTGAGACGAAAGAAGAAACAGAAGGGAAAGCGAAGATAAAGACGACGTTCGTGTCTGTTGTAAACAGATTCACCGGTGTGTCTGGATTGATGTCAATGACCGGGGTCGTACCTCGTATGGTTAGTAAGACGAGGATGAAGGAAGTGAATCGCACTAAAACTGCCCTGTTCATAAAAGAAATGGATGAGGACACACTTGACAAGATATTTGGCATGATAACGAGTGCCTTGCCGAGAGATCCATTAGAGTGGAGGAAAACGCAGACTGCATCGTTTACTGATGACCAACAAGAAATATGGACGGGACTCACCGATATATTTATGCGTATGATCGCCGGAGCTTGGGTCACGTTGCTAGAAACGTCATATGAAACCAAGTTGAATTCGGAAGATGCGTGGAACAACCTTATTCAAACCCACCCGGAGACAAGGTACGTGTATTTTTCGCTGGTTTGGGAAAGGTATTTCCGACAAGAATTGAAGGATGGGTCAAGTTTGAAAGAACAGGGAAAACGAGCGCATGAAAAATTATATGGAGATGTGAAAAAAGACAACTACGCCCCGCACCCGAAACTGAAAGCGCTTCCGGAAGATCCGTGGTCACTCAACATGCCCACGTCAAATTACAACACGGTCATGTTCTCGTTTTCGAGAATAGTCAGCGAAGGTCTCGTTGCGGCTGACGAATTGGGCTCCGAAAAGCTGAGGAACATTATCGAAATGGAGGTGAACAGGTATGTAATTTACGAAAGCCCGACAAACTGGATCAACGACGACTGGGAAAAGTCTGCAAACAACATTAGAGTACTGATCGAAAAAGATGACACCCTCGTGCGTGAAATCTCGGACGCGGCTTTCCATGGGAAAAAAACATATTTTCTGCGAGATTTTTGCATAATGATCGGATACGATCAAGATGAACCGTACGCAAATCCGTGGATCGACGCTGTAAAACAGTTTACGTCGAAAATAGTCATAAGTGAGCCATCGATCACCACCACATCATCATCAGACGTCGCCCCCGTGAGGAAAAGTGTCAGCGCGTTTGCTGCCGACAAAAAGGTTGTTGTTACGGTATTGGACGACATAAGTAAGGACGTTGCGATCCCCCCGGAGATGAAGATTGTTGAGTCGCAAGTGTTTGTTGAGTCGCAAGAGGTAGTTGTCCCACGTATTGTTGTTTTATTTTACGAGAAAATTCAAGAAAACAAAAAAGCTGTGATACCTCTGGAGGGGGAGGGGGAGGGGGAAATGGATGAGATGATCGCGCAGGCGACGGCTGTATCCGGGTCGCTATCCTCGATAGAGGAAAACGTGATCTTGCAAGAACAGACAGAAGATGTGGCCATAACTGTGGAGAAGGTTCTTGAGGACACAGTGTCCCCGTCTCCATCACCAAAGGTTGTGGTGGAGCTGGAGCTGGAGACAAAAGAAATGGCCAACCGGGAAGTGGCAAAACAGGTGGACTCGATCAAGTCATTCCGCCCGCTCGAGGAATCTGATCAACACCGTGTCACGTACATTCCCAGAAGTGGTGGAACGACGGTGACGCATGTAACGCCTGTGCATCGCGGGAAAATCAGCACAGTAACGATCCCTATTGCGCACCCAAGTAAAACAAGCACGAGTGAGAGAAAACTCCTGGAAGACTCCCTACTCTTCCGCGGAATCTCATTCATACAACCCCCGCGCGTTGAACCGATCATTCGACGCACACTCTTCCGGTACACCCTCGAGGGGCTTGTCGAATCTCTCAAAGAGATCGAGGAAAGGTACGCAAATGACATCGATGCCCTGAAGAAAAAAGCACGCGACCTCGTGATCCACTACCTGCATCACGGACTCGATCGGAATGAGGTGTACAAAGGATATCTTGCTCTCTCGCGCAGAGGGAACCTGGGGGAAAAGGAAAGGCGGGCTCTCATCCTCTTTGAAAAGGAGGAGCCTGGTTGGATGTACCAAATCATGGACGCAGAGTCGTCGTCATTGGAGACGATCGGGAGCAATCTCGTGGATGTGCACACAAACCAGGGATGGATGCCGGCGGTTGCGACGGGAGCAGAGACCGAAAGCGGGCATCGTCTCGAGGTCAAGATGTTGCCGGATATGAGGAAGGGTATTTGGGTACCACTGGGGAAGACGCGCAACTCGAGAAAGGCGCACACTCGCCACACGATCAGGAGCGTGCAGGGACGTGAGGATGTCGTCGTTCTGGATAAATCGGACAGGAGTCCGGAGTACGGGTTCAGGGAGGACGTGGACGGCGTGAAATTCCTCTTCCACATGGACGGACGAGAGGAATACCACCCTATCCCGGATAGATTCCACGTCGGGGGAGAGGAGATGTCCATCTCGCACACAGCTCCGGTGAGCAAGATGTTCACCGTGGCTAAGAAACACCCGTCTGTGGGAAAGACCAGGCCGCTTGAAGAATTGCGCATCGGCAAGCATCGCGCCTTAATTTTGATGAGTAGTTCTACAATGTACCCTGGTCACTTTTTATGGCCAGCAGTCGGCGGTGCGAGAAAAAAAGTATCCGTTGTCTTTGACAACTGGCCTAAAAAAACGACCAGGATTAACGTGAACAGGGTGTACTTGCATGGGGCGGACCAACGTATCGAAAAAATTGAGGGCGACAAAATCGTCTATCTCGGAATTTGGAGCTCGTCAGCGAGGAGCATGTCGTTGGTGGGTCCCTTCTATGAAAAATTAGGGCGCGAGATAGTCTCTGTGGAGGATCTTGACAACAAAGGCACAGAAAAGGAGACTGTCCTCACCGTGGGTGATGAAATCTCAATGTTTCGTTATCCATTGGGCTTATCATCAGACACTGTTCTGTTTAATTATACTCTGGCGAGAGTGAACAGAAAACCGGCGCTGATGAATCCGCGAACTATGAAAAGTTTTCTCTTGGATAAAACGGCATATATATACCTACGCGACAAACAGCATAGGTTATCGAAAATTATAGATCACACACTTGAAAAAGAATTTGATGAAAATGACCAAATCTCCGTTAAGGTCGAGAGACTGTATATGCTCGAATCGTACAAAAAAATGCGTGATGGCGTTAAGATTTTCATGATGGAGACCACATCGTACAGTATAAACGATAAGATTCAGTTTGATGTGTCGTTTTCGCAGCTGCTGTCCAGGGTACCATTTGAGATCAAGGGAAAGATGAGGTTTGCGATGTTGGTATCCGGAAAGGACGTCTATCCGGAAATAGACACTGTACATGTCCGCTACCTCTCAGATGGACACACAGAACACATCCCGCTGGAACATTTGCAGGACGTCACAGATGCGGAACGGAGGAGGTTGGACCGACTGGAGAGGGAGAGGGCAGCGATAAGACGCCATTTTCGTCAGAAAGATACTGCACCCGCGGATGTCCACGCCGTCGTTGACGTGGACGTGGACGTTGACGTTGACGTAGACGTTGAGGAAGGAGGCATTGACAAAATTAGGGAAATCGATAAATTGGAAACAGACAGAGTGACAGATAAATTGGCGGAAGATAAGAAGAAGAGGAAAGCAGAGACGTTGATCCGCGCAAACATCACAAAGGACGCGTGGGAAATTGCGTCCCCGGAAGAGAAATATTTGTATGTCGAGACCAACGGGTTGCCAGACTTCGTGTCTGGTCACCTCGGGTGGAATCACCGGCCGACGAACAAAGACCCGCCGTTTCAGAAAAACCTCAAAGATTATGTAAAAGGCATGTACGTCCAATTTTTGCGGATACCGTACACAGAAGATCGTGCAGAGGTGACAAATGGGCCTTACAACCCGGAGTTGATCTTGAGACATGGTATTCCGCCTGGAACGGAATACGATCTTCGAATAAAGTGGTGGCCCGCGGAAATTTTGGAGGTGAACGAGGGTACGTACACCCTGTCTGTTCTCCAAGAACATTTCCTAGAAAGGGTAACCCCCGGAGTCTACGATCTTTCTACCAAGCGAGACGGTGTCTTTGTATTTCGCGTCGCGGAAAATGTGTCGCGCGGATTCATTCGAAGACCGAGGGGAGTCCACGTCACGCGCGGCCACTCGTATGATCAAAAGGTATCTAAATTGACGTACGAATATGCTGTGTGGGAGGATACGAAGGTTGTGGGTGATGGGACGACGAGATACTCCGAAGCGAGAAAGAACATTGTCGATGCCACTGACTATCCAAAATCGGACCTGACGACAAACCGAGATCACTCGGAATCGCAGATAAGAACTGACGTAGAGCGATATATTCGCGCCGTGTTGTACACTCGATATGTAAACGAATTGGAGCCTGGCTTTTTGGTAGACGCTCCCGTAAAATTCAGAAAGGGCACAAAGGTGAACGTCTACACTTTCGAGGCCGGGCAGTACGTGTGGAACCGCGGTGTTGTGTATAAGAAGGGTAGCTTGCAGAATTACGTGAACGTCGAGTTTCCGGGAGGTGTGAAAGAACAAGTGCATCGCGCGAGAATTGTTCCACATCAAGGGAAGAATCCCAAGTTATTTCCCGACACCGATAGTTTTAAGTTGGCGTACTCCATTACTCTATCAAAAATGTGTCATTCCGGGTATTGCTTTTACAACGCTGTTTCCAACGCGTTGAACGATTTAGTAGATAATCATCTGTTTGAATATCTCAAGCTCTTCTGGATTTCGGCGTGGTGGTCTGCGACGCATGTTCCGGAAAGCATAGATGATGAGAAAGACATCGCCCTTTATAGGAAGCGTGCTACTAAAGCAATAAAAGATAGGATTGGTGTGCCGCGAATAAGGAGATCGAGAAGGACACCCACACAAATGGGCGTCTCACCGTTGACCTCCGCGCTATCTAATGCTCTCGGAGTCGGGCTCATCATGTATGTTAGCACTGGTGGTAAAACTAAAAGAGAGCAATTGCTGGGAAAGGACTACTTCCGCGATCAGATCAAGCTGTTTATCTACAATCGAGCCGGTGAGCATTTCCAAAGCATTGACACGATCAAAACCTTTGAATCAAAGCACGCGGAGCGAGTGGCCGATAACGACCTCATGGTGAAGGACCTCCGTGAAAAGTACAGAGATGCGTGGAAAAAGACTAAAGAGTGGCTAATGAACGAGGATAGCATGGGCATATACACCCCGAAACCACGCAGAGGCAAGAAAAAGGCGTCATTCAAACCGTACACGCGGAAGGAGATTAAAGTTCTCACGACACAGTTCGCGATAAAGCAAGCCGAGATCTCGATTGACGCTCGCATCGGCGCGAAATTCAACCTGTTTCAATGGGTGATCAACAAACTGAGGCAGATCGGCCGAAAGGTTAAGCCAGAGGACATTATCAGAATCGCCAAAAAGACAGGCGCGTCGCAGGAACAGATTATCCAGGCAATGAAAACGATAATTAACCCGTACCAAACAGCGTTTTATGAACTCGTCGATGGTATGGAGGAGGAAAGCATGCGCGGGTGGGCCTACGTGGCAGCCATCCGGACGTACAAAGCGTCACCTAGCCTCGCCCTTGAAGTAGCTCAAGGTGTCCTGAAAAGACCAATCCTCCGGCAGGAAGTGCGAGAGGAGTACAATAAGACGGCAAGCCTGTTTGGTAATCCGAAGAAGGCTGGAATGGACGTTGCCGCCGAAATTGCGAAGAGGCGATCACTATACGAGGTAATGCGGGATAGATCGCGCGGAACGGGAGCTCTCGGGAAACTCGTCCTGGACAAGAATACGGAGAGGGAAATCGCGAGGAGCGATGTGATGATCAAATTTAGAAAGTACAAGTCCCTGATCCAGGCAAAATATTTGAGAAACGCAACGGCCGTCCTGAAGAGAAGAGTCCCACCACCGCCCGTTTAATATTTTTCAGGAACAGGCGGCGGTGTGCTTTTTTTATGATGTGTGGTGTGGGGGATTTTCACAAAAAATATTATTCGTCCCCTCGTTCATGTTTGTCTTCTTCGTTTCACAACACATCTTAGCATCACGATTTAAGCAAACCGTGGAAAACCTCGGAGTCTCATCGTCTCAACTTTTTGCTCACATAAAAAACAGCAAAAATAACAAAAAACAGGCCGACCCGCTGAAAAATTGTCCTCAGAAATCACGTGTACTTTTTCGGTTTCATCGTTCGGTTGGGAAAAAATGACTAAACCCAATCGTAAAAGGCGTCGCACGGAGGTGACGAAACCTTTTATCGCCCCACTGCCGTACGATTGTTTCAGCGTTGTCTTTTCTTACGTGGAGGAGTGGGTGTCTCTCTTTTCCGTGGCCCTCCACTCCAGGAACGATCAGTTTATCAAGAGGATCGTCCGGGAGATTAACGAACGGTGTGACCGCCTGTTTTCCGAATCCGGGCATCGTCATCGGGTATGCAACGGTCGACTTCCCGCCAAATCCGAAAGGGGCGCGGATTTCGCATTACTCAGGGGGTCATGCATGCATGACCGATCGCACAAGATCTGCGCTCCCGCGTTCTTCATCCCCAACTTCACGAATAAGTGGTACAACAACGAGTTCGTGTTCCGTCACCGAAGAGGGTCGAAACCATGTGATTGTGACACATGCCCGCGTACAGGCAACGCTATACGGAGGTCTACCATGTATAGAAGGAAGACAGATGTCGCACTGAAACTTGGTATTTGCAACCCAAGGTATGAACCAAAACGAATCGCGATTACGGATACGCCGCGGTGGCTTCGCGACAAACACCTCGTGTGTTTTCGTAGGAATAAGGACCAGACTTCCGTCGAGTTGTTCATCACCAAGTTTGTTCCGATGTTTTACGCGGCGTACGCGTTTTATCTTCATATTTCGCTGATCGTGGAATTTGAGAGAGGATGGAGAAGGATGGAGCGCCTGTTTAGAAAATGGCCGATGTTTTTGGCCTTGATGAAGAACCACGTTTTTGTGGACAGTGACTATCTGAAGATCTGGTGGAAAGATAAAACAAAAAACAGACTTGATCCGCGCCACATCTCCGTTCTCGTCTTGGTTACCCGTATGTTGGAGTGGGAGGATCATCTAGGTTGCTCTGGGTTGATGTGTATTTGTGTGAAGCGAAGAATTTATCAAACGAAACACCTTTAAACCGACAACTTGCGCCTCTTTCTCTTTGTTGTCTTTGTCTTGCGCTTTCTCTTCTTACCCGTTAATGTCTTTCGCCTCCGTTTGACCGTTGTTGTCTTCCTTCGCTTTCTCGTCTTCTTCTTCTTCTTCTTCTTTTTCTTCTTCTGTCGTTTCCGAGGGAGCACGGGCTGATGGTATGGTTTCCCGGGAAGTTTCACATTACCCCGGTCCAAGTTTATGACGATCGTTCCTTTGTACAGGGGATGCCAATTTTCCTCGTAGTTTTGAATCTGCTCTCTCACCTCTCGTCTATCCCTGCTTACAAACGACATGTACCCGCGGTTCACCAGTGCTTGCAGAACAATTTTCTGATGGGGCGAGGTCCCTCCGATGTTTGGGTTTGGATTTTTTAGCTCCCAAAAGAGCCCTGGACAGATGTCGATGTGGAGCTTCCGCCCCACCTTCCGCACGTTAATGCGGGGGTCGAAGAGTGCGATGTCCGGGAATCCGCGGAGGTGGCCCTTTTTGATGCTGCGGCCTTGCGATTTTCTTGAGATCATGTCTGGCGTGCTGGAAAAGACAGTGTACGGATGCGTGGAGATGTAATCCTGCGCCACATGAACGTGCAGATCGTATTCATCCTTTCCGTTGTCTTCATCGTTGATCATGACCGAGTAAATATGGAAGTTTTTTAGCAACCTTAATATTTCTGTTGTTTTATTTACACCATGTCATCACCCTCAACCTCGACATTTCTTTTCGCATGACTTTTCCGTAGTGAGCATCCGAAGATCTTGACTATACTGTGCCCCATACAACACACAAACACGAGAAGGAATAACAGCACAATAAATACTGAGATTTGAAACACCCACCACGTTTGATCGTTCGTTTCCACCCATCCGATGTGACTTGCCCAAAATTCTTTGGTCTTGACGTCTTGGATAAACTCGTTCATCTTTTTTTTTTAATAACCACCCATCACCATTTACTATATTTATTCCACAAACCTACATTTGTACCGATCTTCGCCTCCATTTTGAATCGTCTATGCGCATTGAACACTCTCTTTAGTGTGTCCATTTCGTGGATATCCCTTCTTTTCTTAAAATACCCGATTCTTCGATTTGCGTATTTACGCGCCGTCTGGATTACAACCACCGGATTGACCGAGGTATTGTCCCACACACGAAAACTCTCCATCACGTGGAGACGTATATTCCTTCTCATGGCGCGGCATATCGAGATTGCGTATGCTGGGCACCTCTCCACTTTCTTCTTCTTCTTCTTCTTTTCTGTGTCCGCGGGGTCTTTCTTTCCTTTCTTTATAGTTGCGAGTGCAATTTTTTGCACGTCCGTTTGTTTTTTGGAATCAACGTTCCCGTCGCGTTGATGATCGGTCTCGTCTTTGTCAAAAAAAACGTCGTCAGCGATCACTGCTGTCACACGCGTCTTCTTTCCCGTCCACGGGTCGATCTTCTTCGGTTCTTTCCTAGAATGTGTAAAATTCTCTGATTCGTCATCATACATGGTGTCTGCAACGTCTCCTTTTAGAGTCTTTACTTTGCACTTGATACTTCTCATCCACAGTGTCTGGAGATCGTCCATCCATTCCGTCAGATGATCCACTGCCTTTTGCATTTCGACAAACTCCGTTTCCTCCGTAAGTTGGTCGTAAAAGTAAAAGCACGACTCCGGGCGCTTCATCCAGCACGATTCGCACATGTACTTGTTGCCGTAGTAAAGAGACTCATTTTGTCTCACAAAACTTCCACAAAAAGAGCACCACGTGTTTACGAATACGCTCTCGTTGGATGACATCACAACCAAATGGTTTCCCAATATTTTGACGGATAGGATGTTCGTCTTGTTCGGGTTTCCGCATTTGTAACTACACTGAAATTTGCAGTATTTCTTTGTCCATCTCGATATTCTGTCCGCGAGACCGTTCCCCAGCGATATTTTGTACACACTCTCGGACGTACGTATCCCCCGCAACTTTCGCTTCTTGGTCACAATAATATCGTCAATCTCATCATCTCCATCTCCCCCTTCCCCCCTTCCATCCTCTGTCGGTGGGTCCATAGACATTGGTGGTATATACGAATCATAAGTTATGTAAGTTCCGTAATCCTTGTCAAAATAGGTTGTCTCCGCGACATCTTTTTTCCCCTTCACCTCCACATCTCCCTCCTCCTCCTCCTCCTCCTCCACATCCACATTCATGTCCATACCCACATCCACTTCATCTTCGTCGTTCTCGTCGTTTTCGTCCCCCTCACCATCCTGTCTATCTAAAACGTCCACCATATCAACGTCAGTGATGCTTTTCACACCTTCCCGTTCAATCATCTTCTGTGTTCCATTCTTAATTCTTTCGATGATATCATCAATCATCATCTCCTCCCCATCTTCTACGTATTGCATTCCCTCACTTTTCTGCTCTCCAAAGATATTCTTTGACCTGTACGAATCCAAGAACGGGCTGTGACCCCTGCGGTGATTCACGATCCTCCCCGTTTTCTCGAGGACTCTGGTATCTTCAATGTTGTAAATTTTCGCGTGCCTACCTCTCGCATCTATAATAGATACGTCTCCCCTTCTTTTGAGCGAGGATACCTCGTTGAGCAAGCTCATCAGCTCAGAAAGCAGATTTAGTTTTCGGTGATTTTTCTTCTTCTTATCATTCTTCTTGAACATGCGGCACGATAAATTATCGCACACCGTCTCACCCCTCTGCCCCAACGCATTTCTGTGGATGGGACAGTCCACAACGTTTCCACTAAACAAGTGACACCGGCACATCGCTTTGTCAACTTGATCGTCCATCCACGACCCCTCTGTCACACGCATTTTACTCACGGCGCGGTAGTTTCCGTGGCCCTTGTAATAAGAAAACCTCACCAATCTCCCGCAGCATTGTGTGTAGGTCATGTAGTGATCTAGCGGAGAACCCCTTGGGTACGACCCAACACTATCAAAATCGAACCCGTGACGTTGTTCAAACACACGAGAAGACGAGCTGCATACGTTCATCCACCGTTTACTGTTTCGTTCAAGTATGTAGTGCAGATCGAGGATGTTTGTGACAACGTCCTTGATCGGCTCCACCTTCTTCTTTGAAAAATCCTCCATAAAATACGTGCGTAGGAGCTGGTAGTCCCTCGGAGACATGGAGCGCAACTTGTAGCCTATTTTATTCTCGCTCTTCTTCTTCGTATAAAACACGATCGTTTCCATCAGCAGGTAGAGAGACACGAGAGATATACCACAATCATCATGGAGAAATCGAAACACTCTCTCGTAATACTTCCTGTAGTTTCGTGTCAAATAGCCGAGGAGCGGGAAATTACGTATTTTCTCCATCACCGCGTTATCCTCGAATTCCATTGTCACGTATTGCGGGGTCTTCCTCCCACTCACAATAGAAACAAAAATGCGCTCCTCCGACATGTTTTTGAACGTATCTAGCATCATTTTCACATAAGAGGAATCGTACAACCTGTATATTCCGGCGTGTAGGAGTGGCGCGACTCGCCGCACCTGCCCGTTCGCACTTTTCCGGACGACCATCGAATTGCACTTTTTCCAGAGAAGATACACCGCGTGTTTCACGCCCAACTTCGACACCCACTCGTTCACCGTATAAACCAGGTTGTCCTCAAGTCTGGTCTTCTTCAGGAACAAAAAGTACATCCACAAAAACGTCCGTGGATGCTTGTTGAAAATATAGATAAACTCGTCTGTAAGAATCTTTACACTCTCCTTGGAGAGGCCTCGCAATTCCTTCGGTGTTCCGCTCCTCCGCCCACGTTTTGCGGACTTTAGCGGCCAATCTTCGTCCGACAGGATATTCTTGATCACGTAAAACAGCCCGTCTTCGAGTGATGCCCATTTGTTCAAGTGAATCAGCATCCAGCGGTAAGCGACGTAAAGCGGGTAGTTCTTCTTCCTCCACAACTTTAGATTTGCATTCACATGTTGTGACGTGAGTTTCTTCCGCGCTCTGCTCTTCATCGACGGAGACAACACCTCCGGGTCTTTTGGGAGAAGGTCAAACTTCGCGTAAAACTCGCGCATCATATTTGGGTTTTGCACACAGGCGGCCGCAAACATCGAGTAGTCGATATATGGCGCCCCCCGCCACACTTTCTTCCGATACCGCAGCACCACTGGCTGGTACTTGGAGAGAACATTGTAACAGTTTTCTCGCAATACGTCGTGAATCTTAAACTTGTGGCTCGCCACGTTCATAAAGATGGCTTCCCTTCTCTCCTTTAGACACATTCCATCGAGTTGTGTGTCGGAGAAAAAGTAAATATGGCTCTTCAGTATTCGCGGGTAGTGCATGCCAATCTCCGGATGATGCGCGTGCTCGTACATGCCCATTATCGTGCACCACACGATCCACAGAAGATAACTACGCGCGTGCTCGTCCGTCTTCCACTGATTCAATATCATGGACGATATTTTTCTGATCTGGCACAGATTTGGAAACACTTTGTTCTGAGTATAGTCCACCGGGTTTACGCGGTCATTTCTACTCTTGAAATTCATGTGGTGCATCGCCAGAAAGGGGCCGATATTCGGTATGCTTTCTCCGCACAACGTAAGATCCGGAAGGGACGGCCTTGTCTTGTCGTAAAAGCCCGTGGGCTTCAGGTATCCATCACGCGGAACGCCGAGTATTCTCTCGTTGTCAAATATTTGCTTCAGGATCATGTGACTCCCGATGACACTGTGATCATGCAGGATTACATAAATCTTGTACATAAACTTCCTGTGCATCGCGTCTTTCTTCCACATCCCGGTCGGAACAACCAGTTCCTCGAGACCGGTGCGTAATTTCGCTATCTTTTCAAATGACACGCAATTTTCGACCATCGACATCTCGTCCATCTCGTCGCACGCGTCCATGGTTCCCCCGCTTTTCATCACGTCCGTGACAACGTTCATCATCTTCTCCGAGTACTCGCAGGAGTAATTGCTCACATCCTCCATCATTTTCTGCAGGACGTTTATCCTCAACAACCACGCCCAGTAAATTCCGTGGTCCCGCGGGTTGAACAAAGATACGCCCCGATAATCAACGTCCGTATTCATTTCGTCTTCCCCCCGCTCCTGGATCAAAACCATTTCGTTCCATGCTGTAAGCGAGAGGTCTGTCCCCCGTTCGACTTTTCCGAGCAGGACCAGATCTTCTAGTTTACGCACGGGGAAAAAGTGCACGCAGGCGTCGACCAGACGACCAAACTTCCAGGTGTCCAATACCTCATCTGTGTCTGAGTAGAGTGATTGTATGAGATATTCCCCGAGGTCCACGAGTTCCATGGACAGCAAAATGTCTACACGAAGTCCGCACACCAGATAACATAGATCCTGGTTCATTCGAATCTCTTTCATCACGTATTGCACATCCGTGTCCCTGACGTATTTATCGTAGGACACTTTCATGTATTTCATGTCGTACGGTGAATAGTCGTAACGAATCCAGCGGGATATGATCAATTGGTACAGTGTTGGCGAATTCAGTATTGTCGACCACTGTCCCTCAAACCCCTCGATCTGGCATCTCTTGACGATGCTCTCAAACACAATCATTGACGTTATGTTTGACTCTAGAAACCTCGTTATCCTCTTCAGTATGTAGTATTTTTTATGATCGTGCGATGTCCTCAAATTTTGGACCGTGATGTCGTCCACTCTGTTTGAACTGTGGACGACGTCTTCGTCCTTTTTCTTGTACTTTGATTTCTTTTTGTCGTTTTTGAACAGGATCGTGTAGTTGTTCCCTTTCTCCAAATCGATCTGGAGAAACACAGCGACATGATAAAACATGTTTACACGAAGTATGTAGAGCGCCATGTACGGGAACCGTTTCACCGGGCAATGTCCCACGCCGATAAATGGATTCCACATGACAAAGCTAAACTTATTATCGTGCACATACACAAGTTCGTCCATTGGCATGTTCATAAATGATGAAAACGACCCGAACGTCTTTTCCATCGCCACATTCATTTCATCGATAACAACGATCGACGCGTCTTTGAGGTTTGTGTCATAATACTTATGCAATTCTTTGATGATATTCTCGTCTCTCTTAGATGATTTGATAAACGTCTCCCTGTCCATTAATGTTCTTAAAAATGAAATCTCATTAGGAGCGTAAGATGTTTGGTGAAGCGTACCTTCATCAATCACCATGGCGTTTTCATCTTCGTCTGTTGTTTTCAATATCTGGAGATGATCGGATAGAATGGTCATCGGTTCCTCCACATTCGTTGAGACCGAGAACCGGACGCGCGGGTCTATGGGCGGGGCTGTATTCTCGCTTCCCGGATCCGGAATAATGTCTGGCGTAAACACAACGTTCTTATCGACCTTCAATCCACCGAGCCACCCGCTTCCGTCGTATTTAATTTTTGCGTTCGGCGTGTAGAAAAAGTTCGACATGTCCCACATGAGCGCCGGCGCCGGACTTCCCCGAAAGTGCTTGCCCTTTGGCATCAGCGCTCTTTTGTTAAAGCTGTGCTGTGTCCGATTCACCACCGGAATATTACAGTACACAGTGACCGATTGCGAAATCGTTGTTGCCGGGCGCGCTAGGCATTCATTGTCCAGCTGAGACCCGTTCTGCTCGACCATAAGGCAAGACCAGCAGATGTTGCGAGACTCAAACGTCTGAATCTCCCCGTATTTCCCAGACGTTGGCCATGACCATCCTGTTATGCGCCCGTTTGTTGCCTTGTTGAGCTGACATGTGTTATTCTCGCTGTTGAACATAAACCGCATGTCGCTTTCCGTCGTCTGCATTGCATTCAAGCATGCTGGCTGGAATGTTCTTCCGTCGATCTGTTTTGTCGGATCAAATGCCGACATTGCCTCGTTCACTTCCTCGACAGTCAGCATGACCCCTTCTTTGTACGTATCATTCTGAAACCCACGCTTTGCGCTTTCCACAACCTCGTTCATTGCTGCTCTGGTAATGTTCATTTGAGAATGCGGCATGATTATCCCCTTCATCTGGTGCGGATAATTTTTCGGGTTCATGCGAGTATAAAATTGAGAGATATCATCCGAGAGAATACCCATTCTCTCATCCATCATGGTTCTATCGATCATCTCTGGGTATCCATTTGTTGGGTCATGATTTCTCCCGTAGTGTTTCGAATGAGCGTCCATGATTTTTTTCATACGCACACTCTCTATCAGCCGAAGATGTTCCCGCGCAGAATTCGCCGGATTTTCCGCCCGCGCAGTCCCCAGCCCCAGCTGGCTTGCAGCCGAGAACAGTTCGCTCGTCAGATTTTGATGAGACTCGGACATGTTTATCACCCCACCCACGTTCATAATTGGAGTATCACGCGATGTTGCTTTTAGGAGGGACATCGATTCTTGTACCAATATTTCATTACTTCTCTCTGTTTCGTCCAATCGCTTGTTGATTTCGTTCACACTTTCATTATACTGCGCGATTTTCCTACTCAACTCTGATATACTCCTGGGTGGGTCCACTTCCTTTACCGTTAGTTTTTTCCTCTTTCTAATCCTAGGCGGGACCACTTCCCTTACAGTTAGTTTTTTCCTCTTTCTAATCCTAGGTGGGTCCACTTCCCTTACCGTTAGTTTTTTCCTCTTTCTAATCCTATGTGGACCCGCTTTCCTCTTTCTCCCAGGCATCATTACCTTTTCACCATTCCGTATAAGATAATACGGCTCCATGAACATGTGGTGTGGTATCTGCGGGTGATTGGTTTCTTCGTCGATCATCAACTTTTTCCCACCCGCTATTATCTCGTTCATGTTCTTTGGGGATAAAACTTCTTTCACAACCTTCTTTTTTCTTCTCCTCCTCTTTTTCTTCTTCTTAGTCGTCGTCGTCGTCGTCGTCGTCTTCTTTGTCTTTGTCTTTGTATGAGATTTCTCCACACCAACACCCACAGGATCAGGCACCGTCACCGTCACATTCCTTCTAGATGACTCCTCCAATTTCTTTTGAATATTGCCAGACCTGATGATGGGGTCCAATCTGGACATGTGCATGATGCGTGAGCGCTGAGTAGTCTTCGTGTTTGGGCTGGAGTATTTCCCAAACACCTCCTCATCAACAACATTCTTCTTCCAACCATCCTCATCGGATGACGATGAGTGTACGTTAAGTTTTTTCCTTTTACGTATCGTCCTTCTGTTGTGCCACAATTCATCGTATTTACTAAACGTCGTCGTCGTCGTCGTCTTCGATCTCTTGCCTCTTCGTGGGCGGCGCATCGAAGAATTGAGAAGACCAATTTTTGACAGACCGATTCACTTCCCTTTTTTTTCTCTTCCCCGTCACACAAAAACCCCCGGGGTGCTCAAAAAATGTCAGCACATCAGAGTCATCGTAAGATCAGAGATCGTCGCCCCCCCCGCCGCCGTGTCTCGTCAGCATTTCTTCGTAAGCTATTGCATAATACTAAACCCCGCGTGATCGTTGAACATCGCCCCCTCCCCAAAAAGGTGATAAACCGCGTAGCGAATGATCGTGCCTCCGGTGTGTACGATTTGATGATGTCCTCTGTATTTGCTAACCAGAAGATGATCGATCAGCTCGTGCGTATTTGGATAAAATCTCCGTGGTACAAAATAGACGTGAAGAAATCCTTCGTGTCCCCCGTAGTGGTAGTGGTAGATCCATTAGAGAAGAAGAAAAAGCTTAAACAGAGTTCATTTGCGATTACGACAAAGGATCTCAACGATGAGAAAGGATGTATTTTCATGTTTTATAAGCACGTGCTTCTCCTAAAGCCAGATTTTTCTCTCATCATGATGAACATGTACCTCTTCGAAAACCGCGCCTTTGTCTTTCCGCTCAGCATTCTGTCCTCTTATGAACTGACCATCATCGCCGGCGTTTATCAAATGAGAAATGACATCATGGACAGACAAGATTATTACGGGCCCTACCACATCTACCAGACGCGCATCACGCAGTACTCTGTTCCACGGGATGTGCGATTCCGCATCATGAAAACGTTCCACGAGCATATAGTGACCTCTCTATTGTCGCCGCGAAGTATTCCGACCTCCGTCCCTAAAAAAGAATTTGAGGAGGTGGGGATCACCACGTTCGGCATGATGATGCGGCTGATTGGCAGGATGTTTGAGCAATACGGCATCCACATCCGGAGATTGCGGGAGGAGATTCTCCGCGGGAATATCCCAGTGGAAGAGGGCGCGGAGAGGAAGTGGATGGTCGAATCTCTACTGATCTTTGAAACGAGCGCGGAAAAGCATGCGTATGACATTCTACAGGTTGCCGCGGGCCTTCCAGTACTAACTCACAACATAGTAGTTATTTAATTGGTTTATAGTATATTATTCTGTGAACATCCCTCCCCACATTGTGTTTCTGTATGCGGTCGTTTGTAAATAAAATTGAGGATCAACTCCGGCAGAAAAACATTATCTACGAAATCATAATTTACGACGTACCACCACTCCTCGTGACCTCCCTGTGTGGCTCTGTATTGTTTCTTCTCTCTCATGAGTTTTGCAAATCTCTCGGAGAGGAACATGGGTTGATTCGGGTAGTACTACCTACGTTCATCGCACTCATGGTTTTCACATTCTCTTGGCTAAGGTTTCTCTACAGCATCATGGGAAGATACTTTACACCTGTGATCCCGCCGCCGCCGCCGCCACCTGCTGTACATGTCATTGTACCAACATCAAATAGACAAAGACCGAGTTATTTATTTTAGCCATAGATATCCACAATATGTTGTTTTACACGCTCAATTTCATCACTTCTCAACCCCGGATAATTCGAAAACACGGCGCTGTTGATCACGGAACAAACGTCAGTCCCCCCGGATGCGGAGGATACCGTGGCCAGGTGGAGGAGGTTTCGGTGCAGGGGGAAATCCATAGTCATCGACGCATCGATGATACCCTGGATGATCATTTGATCCCACGTCACGTCTGGATCTTCACCGTCGCGCGTAATTCTGTCCCAGGTCGCCTCCCGTCTGGATTTGTCCAACGAACGTGCGACAACGTTCACCCTGAGTATACCACTCAAATACGGGTCCTCCACAAGGGCCAGTATGCTCAGAAACATCTGCTGATCCGCGGGCAGATCATAGACGAAACCGCGGTTCAGGTTCCGCAAGATCTTGTACTTTTCAAAAACGGTTGCCCTAATTGGCGTGGAGCGGATCGGGGGGTCCAACTCCAATTGAATCTCTATCCAATTCAGAAGATCGGAAAACACGTACTTTTGCAGAATTCTCATCAGCGCGGGGATCTTGTCCCTGCGATTTTCCCGCAGGGAGTTATCGATGAGCAACCACAACATGCAGCACGCGATGATCGTGTGACCTGGGCCCGTCTTACGCGGTCTAGAGATCCGGCTTCCGTATATGCGTGCCATCTCTGAAACGGTTCTCGATAATACGGAAAACTTCTGCGTCGCATTCGCCGCTCTGGCCAGGGCGATGGAAATGAACTTTCTCGACTTGATCATGTGCCCCAACTTCAAGTGGCGGCGCAGCGATCGCGCAAACAACGTGATCTGAAATGGAGTTAGTCCTCTCCCGAACACCACCGCGGACTCACCCCCAATCAACAAATCATCATATCCTTCAAATATGAGAGTCACCATGTTGCGTTGCAATTCCTGCCCGAACACAAACACACCGTGACTTTCAATGTAAGATCTCGCCTTGGTGTGGGATAAACGTTGAACATCTAGCGTTCTCATATTCATTTTGTAAATCGCTTTCGACGCGCCAATAATTTTCTCGGTGCGACGATTATAATTCTTCATGTAGCCATCTCCGATAAAGATACGGGTGCGCCCCGCGCGATTCCGCAACATGCTGTACGGCGCAGTCCCAAAATCGCAGCGCAGCGCCATGTCTCTGCGAAATTCGATGGACGCCTGCAAAAATATACTGACGGGAACGACCGTCCTCTCCCTCCATTCTGACATAGACGTCACGTCAATTTCGTGTCGTACAAATTCGCGAATGGCGGCTACGTTCTCTGCATCGACATCCTCTGTCTCCGTCGATACCGGGACAATGGAATATGGGCAGTACTTTTTCAGCACCCGTCTTCCATCCTTCCCGATGGACGCCCCGACGCTCCATTTTAACAACTTTCCCAAATCGTGAAAAAACGGGAGCGGTGCAATTTTCCGCGTCTTTGTCTTTGTTGTTCGGACCCGCGGATTCCTTTCCAAGTAACGCGTCTTACGGATACCCAACCGTACAGTGTTGGCCTTCTTGTGATCCAAATTGATCAAGTTTACAAAGGCGATGTAGGCGGTTTGTGGGTTGCGCGTGCTCAGCGCTCCCTTGAATTCTCTCTCCGCTAGTTCTTTCTGCTTGTCTATTATCATGAGTTCGTCCCCCACCGACACTTTTCGCGAAACGGAGTCCCATACGTTTCTGTGGTGTGCCTCCATTTGTCCTTGTTCACGTGTAAGAATTGTGTGGTAATGGTTTAGTTTCTATTCCGTATTTTTTACCTTGAGAATAATACGTAATGTTCAAATTCTATGGTTGGAGACGATCCTGTAGACAATAGTCGCCCCCGCAGTTATGCTTGATGTAGTGTACTTGATCACATCGCCCATACGTGCTCCCACAATGCGCACAATGATGTCGTTGTCGAATACCTTCTTGAGATGCGCGCATTTGTGTGGATATTTCGAGTGGCATGACTGCATGCGCCCCCCTCTGTTCCGTCTATTTACAATCGTGTCAACGTCCATCCCAGATTCATTATGCATCGAGATAATCTCAATTTTCCTAACTCTTCCCGACCTATGAATGCTGTACATTTGGGTGATATCACACGAGAGGAGGACCTCTATCGTCAAATTTATCCCCGACCCCAAGTCATCGAGATACGATCTCAGCCCACCGTCGAGTTTCAGTCTCGGTTCCCGCGCATAGGATTTGTCGGTGTAATCTCCAATCAGAGGATTGTTGAACACGATCAACCTTGTAAAGTTACTCTCATCCGCGATAATCGATTCGGTCAGACGCACCAACATATCTCTCGTTTTCTTGTTGTTGCCCATTCTCCCAGAGTTGATGTAAAAGAGAACGCATTCATCGTTGTACTTTGGATTTTGTATACACACAAAGTACATCCCCCCGACGATGGCAATATTTGGTATCCCCCCCGGCTCTTCTTCTTCGTCATCAAAAGCGTTGCAAAACTCACCGTACGTCATGTCGTAATATTTTTTCAAGACGTGGTAATTGCGCGCGTACTTCAACATGTAAAAGCACATCAACATCGTTCTGTACGTCCGAATTCCGTAAACCACACGATTATGCGGATAGGTTACCTCCTTCGCAACGTAGGTCCCGCTGATTCGATTGTGAATGTCATCGTGAATTGACATTGAGACCGAAATTAAACAATGCAATCTATATTTTTAATCGCGAATGAGGAAAAATTACAAACAGAGATTTGTGTGTGTGTGCGCGGGCGCGGGAGTAATGACGGTCGAAGAAAAATTCTACGGAGCCACGGTGTTCGAGACCATCTCTGGGAAATACTTTAATGGTGCGCAATTCGAGCCGGGTGAAATCACGACCGGCATTGACGAGTATCTCGACGTACATTTCTCGCGCTGTCTGCCCAATCTTTTTTTTGTGAAATGGAGAATCGCGCACATTTTCGTTCTTCTGAACAAATGCGAAGATTTGAAACAAATATTCAGACTCTACCCATCTTTTTCAGTGAGCGATAAATTGACGACGACATTTTACAACATGAAGGACAATCAAATTGATAACAGCAGAGCTTCTGGTATCGAGGGGAATAAAAAGTACGTCATTTGGTCGTGGGGATATTGGAAAAAACATTCAAACCCCGGTCTTACTGATAATGTGTGGAAACTAAACACATCATTGAAAAATAAGTCGCTAATTGACCTAGCACAGTCCATGCCCGACGCAGGATGCGCGACGTTTTTGGAAACATTGAGGAAGAGAAGAATCCGCGCAGAGAGGAAATTGGCACAAACTCAATCCAATGAAAATAGGGATAGCATAGCGCTCCTGAAAAAACTGAAGTCCCGTGCTCGTCGGGGGAAAAGGATCGCTATGCAAAAAAAACGCGAGGAAACGAAAAGAGTGGCACTAAACATGCAAAAATTATTGGCGGAAGCGGAAGCGGAAGGGGAAACGGATGTGAGTTACAAATTTACTGTGATCGTGGATAGAAACGGAAATTTTAGTGAGGTTCTCACCGAGAATAGAGAGTATAGAGGTGACGGTGATGTTATCATGCTCTCCGATTCTGAATCTGACAATGAGGAGGATAAGATTGCGCTCACGAAAGGTGACTCATTACTTATACCGAAGATTGATCTTTGGGGTATGGATTTTGTATATGAGCATTCTGGGTTGAAAATTAGTCCAATGACTATGATTATCACCAAGAATGAACGAGTCGTTATCGATAAAATCGAGGCGGTACTGACTAGCAACATCAGTTTTACCAAAGAAAATATTAGAGTTATGGTGAAGAAACAAAAGAAGTTGCGCATAAAATACCTTATCGTTAAGATATTTGAAGATGAATATACTGAACGTAATGTAGCTAACATGACTAGGCTGAGCCACGTAAATCGTGACGCGACTTATTACATTCCACAAAAGCCTCGATCACACGCGAGATCGGGGGGCTTGTGGACCAAAATGAAAACGGAAGGAATGGTTATTACTTTCCGTGGCGGGGATCAGGAAGGCAATCTTGATTCTATCACGAAAGATTATACCAAGTACCTGGAAAACGAGCAACGTGTTCACGTTTACAAAAAGAAGCTGGACTACTACAAAAATCAAATTAGTATCGTGATGAACATTGCCATGAGCCCCGATAAGTACCAAAACCACGCGAACGCTATAATAAGAGAATTGAAAAGGAAGGGCGCGCCTGCGACGAATCGCATAAATTATCTAAATACTCAATTTAGGAATGCGAGGGCGTTTATCAAGACCATTGCGAATTCACTCGATGTTGTCATTGATGAACCTACGTTCTACAGCCAATCTTTCTGGTCGAACATATTTTATGGCAGGGGGTCTACGTCGTCCCACGTGAGTGACCTAAGACGTCGATTATACATTCCTGCGCTCACTGAGAATAGTCGAGCAATCAATTTGCCCATGTTTAAGAGAATATCCACGCTTCATCACATTAGTGACGAAGAGATCAACACATTCGTGCAATTGATGACAAATTCCATAGAGACCGATCTCGTCGTCCACGCATCGACGTGGGTCACTATGGCTGACAGGGTGTATTACTTAGATAAGCCTAAACGAACAAGGATGGCCGCTAGACTAGCAAGAAAGTATTTTTCAGATGATTCTGCGCCGCTGAGGTTCCTAATTAATAACGTACAAAAGAATGAGTTGGGTAAACCTAGATCGGGGGATGACGTTGGATATCATTGGAACGTCATGATTTTGCGAAGGGTATCTGAAAATGAAACCGAATGGGGCTACTTTGATTCGTTAGGTGAGGACTTTTCCAAGAAGAGCCTGATTTTCATTAAAAGATCAATGAACGTAATTATAGGTGCATCAAGTGCGTGGGGCAAGATTAATGACCAACCATCTCGGGATCTGATGTTCACACATACAATCCAAACGGACGGACACAACTGCGGTGTATTTTCTTGCATGTTTATCGCATGGAAGTTATTCGGAATGGACAAAGACATGCCCATGTCCAATAATATGATACAGCCGCTCAGAAGACTGATGTGGTCGGCGTTTGAAAGACATACAGATTTGAAAAACAGAAAAATCGCGCCGGAATCTATGTCCTAGTTTGTGTTGCATGTGACGAGTAACCGAAGTGACTTGACTATAATGTTCCGAATTGAAAATTACGTTCCATTGGGTATTTAATTGATTACTATATCCAAACACACATACACACACACACACGATGGGTCTCACTCCACAGGAGACACTGTCCGGAAAACTTGAGCGTCTGCCCGCGAAACTGGTGCAAACGCCCGCGGAATGCCACACATGGACGTCGGGTGGGGAAGAGTTTCAAGTGATCAAAAAGACACAAAGACATCTACTGAAGGATACAGTTCTCATCCCCCATAACCAGGAAAGAGCATTTTACGTTCTCTACACAGACGATCAGGAGTTTTTTGGATTTTACTTTCCTATTCTGTCAGTACCGGCCAGACCAAATTGCGTCGTCTGTGTGAAATGGGACCCGTTCGTGTCGCCTGAAGAAAATCTAGAGCATGATCTCGTATTCCTGAGAACGACGGCCGCAAACATCACGAAGATCGATGTCATCCCCTTCAGTGTGCTTGATAAAAATATGGATGGAATCCCGGATGAAGAGCAAGAGGGAGAAGGGGAAGGGGAAGGGGAGGAGGAGGAGGAGGAGGAGGAAAAAAAAAAGACAATCCTGAAAAAATTTCTAAAATTGCCAGACGCGATCAAGACCAAATTTGGAAATTTTTTCAAGTGGTCGGGGAAGTACACGGTGGACAGCATGAAAACGGCCGATGTTGTTTTCATGGACAAAAGGGGTGCATTGCACCCGCTTTCGTGGCAAGACATCCGCGAGAAGTTTGTGCGTCGGGACAACATGATCAACGAGGCAGTCAAGGTTCTCATTCTCCATGACAAAAAGAATCTTCTCCCCGCTTTTTTGACAAGAACCATTGATTGATTATATGTCTATCGGAAATTCAAGCGGTTTAATCTTCTTCGGTACTCTATACACGTAGTTACGCAACACGACACTCAACATAACGAGTGATTCTGTATCCCCACTATTCGACAGCTTCACATTACCAACGTACATCTTTATTGAATTTTTGTTCACGTAAGGAATCTTCGAAAACACCATCGCATCCATCCTTTGCGCGACCATACGATGCATGCCTCCCTCGATGGTAATGCAATCATCATCACCCTCCACTCTATACAATATCATTGGAGAATCTGGTCCACAATTTATATTACGCTGGTTTACCATCATCCAATTGGCCATAAATGAATTTTTGTGAAACTTTATGTTCCCGTGTCCGTTGAAGTGGTATATAGCCACCTTCCGGCAATGTGACACAACATCAGATCGGGTATCCCCACCCTTCAGTTTATCCATGATGCATTCTCTCCCTACAGCACCGTTCAAAATCCACCGTTGCATTGGATTCGAGTAGATGTCACCCTCGTCACATTGTGGGAGATACCTCCCGTCCCTAATTTTCAAAATTTTATTGTGAAAAATCGCCCCTGTCCTAGAGTTACTAAATGTAAACGCGAGATCCGCTTCGTCAATCCCAGCGGAAAAGATTTGATAAACAGCTGTTGTGATGAGTACTACCTCATCACAATAATCACTGTCACTTTTCTCCAGAGGATCACCATACACATCCTCGGATATGCAATACGATCCAATAAAAGAGAAGTGCACATCTGTTATCGAGGTCCCTCGCTCCGTTAAATCATCCTTTCCTGCGATAACAGATTTCTGGAGAAAGAACGAGTGCGGGATGTCGTGAACACAATTTTTTCCAAACGATTCGCGATTATGCCATTGCGGGTACGATCCAATAACATAGTTCATTTCAAACGATACTTCCTCCTCCCTTTCCCCTTCCTCCTCCCTTTCCCCTTCCTCCTCCCCTTCCCTTTCTTCATCCACATATTCGCCGGAGCTTGGGATCACCGGACTGATGAATGGCGCAACGGCCATCACTAACCCCGTGACACCTGATGCAATACTCGTGAACATATTCCCCACGAAGCTTTGGGACGCGAAGATGTCGTCTGAGTCTGAGTCTGAGTCTGAGTCTGAGTCTGAGACGTCAGAGGGATTGATTAATGGTCTGGCACTCATCTTTCTGAAACATCACCAACCATAAAATGCATTTTTACAATGTACCATTAGTTTTTTTTTTTACAAAAGATGGTCCTTTAACGAATACAACACCGCGGTGATCCCAAACGACATAAACACGTGCCATAGAGTGTGTGAAATCGGATAAGCGCCCAGTCCTAGAACATAAGGAGCAAAATAGGAAAGGATGCCAATTACCTCGAGCACAACACCGAGAATGTACCAACCCGCAATCACACGTTTAGAAAAGGATTCGTGAACCGTGGGATTGGTCTTCGTCGTGACGTAATCCCAGATGATGTAGGACACAAATATCACGATCAATGTCGAAAACACGATAATGGACGGGGCAGACAGCGCGTTTCCCGTGAGAAAGATTGTGACGGCACAAATGATGTAGAATATCAAAATCATCCCTATTTCGAATACGGTATGTATTTCGACAATAAAATACAAAATTTCAATCACGGCGATAAACATAGCAGTGAGAGCGAACGACGAGTCCAGAGCCTCCAAAAACTTGAGATCCAACACACACGCGTCCACTTCATCACGACAGAGATGAAACATCATGCTCGTGATGAGTAGAAATGTCCATACGAACGCATGTATGTAGAGATGATAAATCAATGTAAGTAATATGGGATATATGAGAAACACGTTGGACAATATAGTCGCTATCCTGAAAAAGTACATACACGCGGTTCTCAATCAAAAATCTATACAGTAAGGGAGAGTCAAGTAATCTTCTCCCCCTATTTTACCTCCACACCGTGTCACCAGAATCGGAGGTATAAAAAAAGGAGTGGGGAAAACCCTCCCCACTAAAAAAGTGCGAGCGAGTAAATGTCCCAACACGATGACATCCCGAAAAGTGTGGTTCGTGCAATGGACCTCCTTATGCCTATACCGCTCGAGCCGCGACTGAAGATGTTCAGTATGTTTTTACATGAAAATGTTGTGACGGACGAGATTATCGAAAAGTCCGTCGTTAGCCCCTTAATTCACGAGTTGGCGTGCATCGCAAAGGCGATGAGTGACGATGAGAAGAGTGTGATGCATCGGGTGTTTAAGGAAAAAGGAGCGGCGGTCCCGTTCACTGTGCTCGACACCGAATCGTTGATGTCTTGCAGGTCGCAATCGATTATTAGTCTGTTTAATGCGATGAGTGATGTTATTCGCATTAAAATCGTGCGGTCGTTCAATATTCCCAGAGAAGTCGACCAGTGTTGTCGTGAGAACGAGAAAATTAAGGAACTGTACACAGAGATTAGGATGCTGTCCACGAAGGACCAGGATCACATCAAGCATCTGATGCAGTACAACGCAATGTCCATCCTTCACACCAATAAGATCAGGTCAGCGCCGCCTCCGTATTTGGATGAAAAGGTGCTGGATGCTCAAAAGGTAAAGGTGGGAGTGGAATTACAGTTCAGAATCGCGAGAGACTTCATTTACGAGTTCAATACCGAAATCAGGCCTATCTTAATGCATTGGAGAACGGTCGTGACGACGGTGTCTACAGTCGATGTCACCAAGAAAATTAACGCCATCGGACACGACCTGTTCAATGTCGTTCCCGCGTTCAGTGTTAAGATTGTCCGCTCGGGAGATTTTGCAGTCAAATCTCTCACCAAGAACTACATGAAAACGAAGTTTCACAAGGACATGGGAAAGTGTGTGGCGTTTCTCGACTCGATCTGGAATCAGTGGGAACTGCTTAACAATTCCACGAAATCTGACATGTCCAATTATGTGCACTGGACAATGTCTGTCGTTCTCGGGATGCACAAGGCTATCTACGATGGAGTTCGGTGGCAGTACTTGAATCCTACTACGTTCACCGGACTTTACCACGTTTTGTGTTTTGGTCCGGACCTGATGCACAAGCAAAACTTGACCAATCACTTCCTGTCGATGTATCATCCGGATCGGATCGGATATTTTGGTCAGTTTATTACAAAGATGCCACCGTCATGGCTTTCCGAGTCGGTGAGGACCCTGCAAATCGACGCGGACATGATGACGAAAATCAATGCATCCGGAGATATTGCAGCGAAAACGGCGCGCTTCTTCATGGAAGAGAAAAAGCGCACTATCCTGAAAAATGAACAGGCAAATAAAAAGACTCACGCGCCATCGGTCGACACTGCGTGGGCGGAGGAAGAGGGAGAGGTAGTTGATGCGGTGAAAAGTGAAACGCATGATGATTAAAAGGATGCGGTGTCAGCAATTACATGTGAGTTTGTCTACACATCATCATCATCATCATCACCGCTAGATTTCTGTTCTTGCTTCGTCGATAAACCACGCAACCATTCCAAATTGATCAAACAACAACAACAACAACAACAACACTTCTCTGAGAGACTCGATTTCCCGAAGTTGAGTTTGCTGTGCCAATAATCTGTTTTTCGAACTTGTCTGAAACATCTTCACCTTCAGCGCTTTCCCAGAAAATACTCCCATATTATTCATTATGCTCCCATCCGAATCCAGTGATTATACTTCATCTGCATATGCATCTTCTTCTTGTACATCCCTCACACAAATGTGTCCGCAACATGGTTATTTTGCATTTGATGCAAAGACTATGGCTTAACATGATTTGGTGGTCGCAATTATCACACACCAAAAGACGGGTCACGGGAGTCAAATGATATTGAATGATTATTGATTGGGTGTCAACACGATTCATTATACCATATAGATATCTAAAAAATGGGTGTTTGAGGTTTCTGTGTAATTTAGGAAATCCAAACAACCTGCGGTAGCTGTGTAATTTAGGAAATCTAAACAACCTGAGTTGGATGTGATGTTGGAACATTTGTCTATTCTTACTGTACAAAACGTGGATATATATTTAACAAAACTTATTTGAATTGACCATAGGCTCACCATCAAAAATTTATCACCCCTAGTAGCAGTAGTAGTGGTTATGTTTTTGTGTGTGTCTGGTTCAGTGCCAAAAAAAATAAGGAATTTTTTATGCACAAATATTTATTTTCCCCAGGGGGGTGTACCCCTAAATTTGGTCCAAATTCTGGAGAAGATCCATTGAG
>SDBT01001919.1_pt1 | contig 37332 bp, 60 predicted proteins | sample 2277101 | NCBI WGS metagenome assembly SDBT01 (sample SAMN10404973, study PRJNA504765) | marine sediment metagenome | isolation source: marine sediment core GS10_PC15, 103 cmbsf | place: Arctic Ocean: Southern Knipovich Ridge | collected 2010 | reverse complement strand
TACAGTCCATATTAGTATTGTAAAGCATCCGGGGCCACTTTTCTTAGGTTCTTCCTTTTTTACTTCTGGTTTCGGCTTAATGCCATACCCACAGTGAGGACAGCTTTCTGCAGAATCCGAAACCTCTTTCTTGCATTCAGGGCATTTAATGAGCGACATAATTTGCTTGGTTCATATAAAAAATAATTTCCTTTCACACATCGAAAAATTACAATTATTATCAATATATTCGTCACATAGCCCATACTTACATCTTAAGCATGGCTTGCAGTTTCCGAAGAATCATTCTCATCTTCTTTATCCCAGGCAGCATCTATATATCTATTCAATTGCTTTTCCTTGTCATCAAGTCTCTTCTTGTATTCCGCCTTTTCATCCTCCACTTTAGCAAGTTGTTTCTTTAGTTCATTAATCTTATCCTCGTAGAGCCTTGAGGCATCTCCATATAATTGTTTTACAAAGTCCTCATCTTTTAGATTTCGCTCAGTCATTTCTCTCGCCTCGACCATTAAATGGTCAATACCCATCTGTAAATATTTCTCAGTCTCCTCTTCATCTCGAATCAATAAACCAATTAAGTTTATGCCAGTATGTTTTGATATTTCAGTTAATCGACCACTTGAAATGTCTCTTGTTTTAAAAATGTTATTAAGATGCTGGGGTGAAATATTCATTTTTCTTGCCAAATCGGCCATTATAATCTTATTCTCTTTTAAAATTTTTTTTATGACTATTCCTTTCATAATGAGATATTTACAACATACATAAACTTATTTTGTTTATTTTTTATAAACTATTTTTGTTTATATAAACTATTATGTTTACATTTACAACAGTCAATATAATTAATAATCATACAAATATAAATATTGAAGTAACCATTAACAATACTAAAATATGAGTAATCAAAATTTTAAAGCCGCTTATGACAATCTCAGGAAAAAGGAGCTGATCCCTTTAAGAGATACCATAATGGCCGCTACCGGATGGTCCAGACCAACATTCTCAAACAAAAAGCTTGGCCTTCGCAGGTTCGAAAAATCAGAAATAAAGATTGTCGAGCGTGTTTTCTCTAAGTACGGCCTTGACGCATGGACCGGCGAATACCTCAAACAAACCGCCTGATTATATGGACTTCAATAATCCCGATACACTTACCATCATTCTTGCCTCAACAGCAATTGTATTGGCAATAATAGGTATTACGATAGGTGTTGCAGGTCTTATCCGAAATAAATCAGAACGCAATGATTAGTGAAATGACAGCAGGAAATATAGATATAGTAAATGTGATTCTGATAATTATATCAGTGGCTCTATCAATTACGAGCCTCACATTAAATTATATCTGGTTTTATCCTGGCAATAAATCAAAACGTACGGATCAAAGCGATGAGAGCTAATATCAACGCACATATAGCAACACATGTAGTGATCCAAAATCGTTGGTTCTCACTCATCGGATTACGCAATTTTGGATTTCTTTCCAGATACGCTTTCCCTTTTGTTGTCAATTCAGCGAAACGCAAATTATCCCCATGTGGAAAAAACTGGCATTTCACAAATCCCTTTTCTCCCAATGAATGTGCCGCATCGCTTTGTGCAACTTTCGATAAGCTACTCTCCAGTTGCTTATCTCGAACTTCCCAAAACACAATTTTTTCGTCGGGTTCAAGAAATATCTTTTTGTACATACGATTAAGTCTTGTCACAAACTTATACAATGTTAAAACTTTAAACAATACGATATAATCATGCTATCCCAGACAGAACAAAAATTGATCGAATTGAGGCTGGTGGGCTATTCCCGAAAGGAAATTGCTTACAAGACCTTTCGGTCAGAATTGACTGTCAAGACGCATTTTCAGAACATTCATAAGAAGCTCCGCATCAATGAGGAGGTCCAGATGTTCACCTGGTATCTGAAAGAGATAAAAGGCATTGACCTGAAAAAATTGATACAGGTAGTCCTGGCAATATCCATGTTTATCATGATTGAGGTCATGGCCAATTACGAGGCATTGCGCACCAAAAATGTAAAGGCCAAAACCGCCAAAACCATGAAGATTCCGGGGGCAAAAAGAAGCAAATCATTTAAACTTAAATACGCATAAAATGGGAGTACAAACAATATCAGATCATCAGCTGGATAAACTCATTCAAAGAGCTGCCGATTATGCTTATGCTTTAGGAGAGGAAGGCGCCTTGATTGCTGCCGGCAAACTTCCAAGGGAAATAAGAAAATCCCAGGCCATGAAAAGATTGGGGCCTGTCAGCTACAATGTCGCTGTAAAAAATGGTGACCTCATTGAGCGTAAGCTAAGTCCTGGCAACAAAAACAGTCATATAGTGGTCGATAGCAAGCAGGTCATTTATGTAGAAAAAATAGCCATGAAATCATGATCGCCGAACTCACATTACTCGAAGAAATTAAGAAAGACCTCCCCTCATCCATACAAATAGAGATTGATTGGGATGTAAATGCAGGCTATCGAAGAGAAGAAGATACCGTAATCGAAGCCAAAGAATTTGTGATCGAATATGATTATACCATCATGGCCCTATCAGGCAGGGACAGTGGCGACTACATCACCCCTCCATCCATGTGGATCAAACAGCAAGACATAGCAGTGAGCAACCTGGTAGTCTATGACAATGGAGGAGACGAATTAACCCTGACCGGCAAAGAGCGCCAGGAAATATGTAATGCAATTTCTAATCTAATCTCAATAGACTAATGGAACGAACATCTGAATTCACACCTGATCACAGGATGATTATTACGCATTCGAAAAGATTGAAAACTGTCACCAATCTCATTACAGGCGAAACGGAACTTGTAAAAGATGGGAAAAAAATCAACTCATGGCCAAATGTAACAATTAGCGTTTTTGAACAAATCCAGGCCGATGTTGCCAAGTCAGCAAAAAAGCTAAATGAATTTAAAGTACCAACAAAATAAATACCATTATGGACAAGAAAGAATTTTTTGGAAGCATTGAAACATTAGCGCCCTCTCAAATTGTTGAGAATGAATTAGCTAAAAACCGGTTTTTGGATATTTTTTACCAGAAACACACGAACAAAAATGATAGTAAAGAAAATAGATCTGAGCAGGCCAAAATAGCCTATGAGAACGAAAAGTTCTATTTTCTGAAATATATCCAGGAACATAATGAGATCAAAGCTTGTACAAAATTAAGCCTGTATGCTTGTTTCCTTGACATCGCATTTAAGGGAATTACACTTGCTGATAGTACTGAGCCGGATTGTTACATTATCCCTTATAGCATCAAAACAGGTACTGATAAATGGGAAAAGAGAGCCAATATTTCATTGACTGGATTCCATGCTAGAAATCAGAGAATTAGGGCCAATCAAATCAAATATACCGACCCTGTAGAAGTAATTTATAAGGGTGAAAAATGCAGGATAGAAAGCTCGCCTGATGGAATAAAAATCTATCACGACATAGTACTTCCAAGACCGTCAAAAGAAATATTATTGCTGTATGTGCGCATCGTGCGTCCTGATGGATCGGTGACATTTGGAAGATTATCAAATGATGACATCGAACGATTAAAAGGTTTTTCTGCCAAGCAAAACAGGACATCAGGAATTCCTAATGCATTATATAAAGATTTAGGATTCTTAAAATCCAAATGTTTAAAACATGCTTTTAAATCATTTCCAAAAATAGATCTGATGAACTTTTCAGCGATCACAGAAGGTACTGAAAGTGCGGAAGAACTTGGCCTGTCTGCCGACCAGGTAGAATCAAATGATTTAAAGACCGAATCTGTAAAGGTCCCAGAAATGGAAAAACCGATTGAGGAAGTGAAAGAAGAACTCAAAGAAGCCTCTCAAGGTGTAACTGTAAACGATAACGATAACATATTTTAATTATGGAAACCAACGAAGTTCAAGTATATAATCAGTTCCCGGAAGTCGTTAAAAAGGCTCCAGTAACGCTAAAAGAAAATAAAGACAGGATATCAAGGGCGGTACTAGCCGGCGAATCCTTGCTGGCAAAAGTCCAGAAAGAAGGAATGAGTGCAACATTGGATAAGGAGATCAATGACTATTTGGTAAAAGTGAAAGCTACACTAAAGTTTGTCAAAGATCAAAGAACGCCAATTACCCAAATGATTCAGGCAATATCAAAAGAATTCACAGAATCGGAGCAATCTCTTGATTCAAAACGAAGTGACACCACATGGTATAAGCTTCAAAAATGCCGGGATGACCACGCGAAACAATTAGCTGAAGAAGCTGCCGAAAAAGAAGCTGAAAAGCAATTGGAGGTCAATAAAAACCTCGAACGCACTACCCTTGGAGCCAACGTACAGGAGAATGTGAAGCTGAAATTCAGCGAACACCTGTTTAACGAAAAAGAAGGATTGCGATCGCTGTTCAATGACATTACCCTGGATGACTGGAGTGATACCATTGCATTGATCAATAGCTACGAAACATTTATTGACAAGCCTTTATACCGCACATGGATCTATAATTACAGGCCCTTGCATATCTCACAGGAAGAAGTCAATGAAATTATCAAAGATACCATGCTTGAAATGCTGGATATATTGAATGTCGATTTGGCAAAGGAGATATCTGACATGAAGCAATCTTTGAGCACGGAATACCCAGCCAAGAAAAAAGAGCTTGAAGCTCTTAAAACTGCCAATACGAAGGAGAAGACACGATTAGAAAAGGAAGCCGGTGAGCGCAAAATAAAGCAGGAGCAGGAGCTTTTGAAAGAGAAAAAGGATGCTGAGGAAAAAACCAAATTGGAAGCCGAAAGCCAGAAACAACAACTGGAAATGGAAACCATGTTTGATCAGGCGGAAGTCGATAACGCAAAACCTAAAAGAACTGGTTTTTCCATTTCCCTTACCCATCAAAAAGGATTGCTTCCAATCATGAACCTGTGGTTTGAGCAGGAAGGCCACGACATGGCCATGGACGCTGCCATGAAAGTAACAATTGACCGGATGCTCCGGTTCTGTGAGAAACATGCCCACAAAAACGATGAGAAGATCGAGAGCCCTTATCTGAAGTATAGTGAGGAATTTAAACAGAAGGCGAAATGAGAATGCGGGCGAAATGATGGAAAGGAAAAAGAAATTTCTCATAAGAATAACTAAAGCTTATTACGAGCAAGGAGATAGTTACTTCGCTGATTTCAATGAAAAGAAAAAACGATGGAATTTTGGATACACAAATGATTATCCCTTGCAGCATGGAGCAAGCGAATCTTTTTCTCTGCCTGATAAAATGATTGATATACTGACTTGTAAGTGTAAAAGCTTTAAGGTAGTTGACCGAAAATTTCAATGCAAAGTTTGCGGTAAGAGTAAAAATAAAATCGAGGCATGAGACAGGACGCAGAAAGACAAAAGAAATTAGAGCCGAAAAGAATAGCATTCGCGAAAAAATCAATTGAGAACCTTGGTTATAAAATCACCTACCAGGATGAAACAAAATTGAAGTTTGAATTTAAAGCTGAAAATGTGACACTGTTTCCTTATTCAGGATGGCATGCGGGAAAATCAATTAAGGACGGAAGAGGTGTTGATAAACTTTTAAAGCAATTAAAATGAAAATCACAGTCCAAAACTTACCAGAAATAATCGACCCTGCCAAGTACTATGAGCATTCATCCATGAGCAATAGCGACCTTGGAAAGTTGGAGCAAAGGGATCAGGAATTTGACCCTACTGAAGCCTACGCATTTGGCAACCTGGTAGATCATCTGATCACCGAACCGGATAAGGTAGATGTCTATCAGAACACCTGTGACGGCAACGTATTTACAGCGCTTCAAATGAAGCTTGCTCTCGATATGAAAGCCAGCTTCATGAAGAATGCGATGTGCAAAAGAATTGTAGATATGTCAAGCTTCCAGACCATTATGCATAAGCGACTTATTCACCAATTTGACAACATCGAATTTACCATTGATGCCCGCTGCAAATGGGATTTATGGATCAATACCCATTTAGGTGGAGGTGACATCAAAACCACCACGGCAACCACACAGGAACAATTTGAGGCAGCCTGCAAACACTTCCATTATCCAAGACAACGATTTATGTACATGACCCTTGGAGAAACTGAAAAGGATATCCTTATAGGCATAAGCAAGGTAAATCAAAAAGTATTTATTCTTCCGATCCGCAAAGGAGATGCTTTCTGGCAGGAAGGCAAAGAAGATTATGAACGTATGGTTGTGGAGTATTGGAAATTATACGGAGGAGTTGAAAAAGTAGCATAATGAAAATGACTGTAAACTTTAATAACCTTAGAAAACAGGCGGCATTTGCGTTGGATGACTTGACTGAAAAGTTGAACGAAGCCATCATTCAAAACGATGATCAATATGCACTTCCGAATGAAGTTAGCCATGGTCAGCAAGTGAATTTGAAAGGATATGTATTGGTTGATGTTGAAAGCATTCAGAAGCATATGGATGATTTGAGAATGATGGTAATGAGCATTGCAGGAACTTTTGAACCTGAGAGTGAAGAATTCAAAGATCTACTAGATGAGATCGATGAAAATAGAGGGGTAGCATACTTTAACGAAGAAGCATGAACGAAATAATCACAGAGATAGCTAAACTAAATGAAGAGGCGGTAAAGATGCAATTCTTTTTGGAGGTTACCATGAGTGATAATCCCCAGGAATGGACAGAGCGAGGATCTACTTTGTGTGAGTACATGGCCCGGTCGGGTAAGTGCCTGGCAGATGCCAAATATCACTTGGCAGAAAAGAAAAGGAGCTTCATTATTAATGACCTGACAGAGCAATTGAAGTCGGTTGGCTATTCGGCCACGACTCAAAAGGAACTGATCAATTCGGCATGTGGAGATCTGGACCGGTTAGTAACCTGGCTGGATAGGATCAATCGCGGGTGTACGCATCAGATTGATTATATCCGGACGCTGATCAGTAGAAAAAAAGAGGAAATGAGGATGAATAGCATGAGACAAAATGTGCCTCAGAATTGAAAAATACAAATAATAATTGTGAACCTGTCTGCAGAGGGCAGATCGCTTAAAGACTCTCCGTGGTGGGGATATAGGTTGGTAGTTGGTAAGTCCTTGTAGGGTGCATCACCCCTGCAGGGATCTAAGCGGATTGGCGCCCGCGAAAACGTTCTTTATTGCCGAGAGGCATGGCCGATTGTAAATAATCTTGTTTGGACTATTCCGCCGGAATGAAGATTCCGGTGGTTTTTTTCACTTTTAACATCATAATAATGAATGTATTCAAACCTCTTGGAGAAGTAAAAATATGGCATGGATATGCACTCGTGATTTTGATAATAGTAGGAGGTATCAGCGCAATAGTAGGGTTGACCATTGGTATTATCTGGTTGATCGATCACTTGAAATTTATTTAACCTTAAAACATATACACATGAAAAAATTCAAATTAGGGAAAGAAGCAAAAGACAAGATCTCAGGATTAACTGGAATCATTACAGGAATCGCAAGCTATCTGACCGGTTGCGATCAATACGTAATTCAGCCTCCTTCAAAAGATGGTGAATTTAAGGAAGGCAGATGGTTTGATGAGGGTAGAATTGAAATAGTAGGCAAAGGCATTAAGCAGGAAGAAGTACTGTCAGAAGAGAACGGCTGTGATTATACGGCTCCGATAAAATGAAATCAATATCAAACCAATTGGTAAATGAGATTATAAACCAGGTGCCAATACTGATAAAACATATTGATCCAATGGAAATTGATTTGAAAGTATTGAATGCAAAAAGAAGGTGTGAGAATTCGGTAAGGAAACTTAAAAACATAAAATGAAGCTACTATTAAATATGAGGTTCGTGACCTTGAACGAATATATTGACGCTGAAAGAACCAGTAAATTCAAAGCAGCTACAATAAAAAAGCAGCAAACGAATTCAGTAGCTTATTTGGCGAAATCTCAAAAATTTAAACTAGACCCAAAAAAATATGATGTTGTTTTCAACTGGTTCAAACCAAACAATAACAGGGATCACGACAATATAGCATTCTGTAAAAAGTTTGTTCTGGATGGATTGATTGTTTCAGGTGCATTACCAAATGATGGCCCTAAATACATCGGTGACTTTCAGGATAAGTTTTTCACTATCAAAAAACATCCATGGGTTTCGTGCATGGTCGAATTTATTGAAATAAATAATAACTGAATCATAAAAAATAAAATCTATGACAACAATTAGAAAATCTGCAATCGTCAAAGTGATGTTGAGTCACAACTACAATCATTTTGAAGCTTCAATAGCCTTAGAAAATGAAGAAGGTTTATCAGTCCAAGACATCGATGATGCCAGGAAAGACTGTAACCGTCTTTGTGATAAAGCTATAAAACAATACAAGGAGGCTAAAATAATTTTATCTGAAAGAGCTGAGTCAAATTTTAAAAGGGGAAGGCTTGAAATTGAAGTCGATAAATTAAGACAAAAAGAAGGCGAATTAACTCCGCATGAAAAGGCTAAAATAAAAACACTGGAAGATTATAATTGGGATCGTCAATGGGATTATGATGATGACTTTGATCAAGATGATTATTACTCCCCTGAAGATCACTACATGAATGAAATGAAAGAGAATGAAGCGGATATAGAAGATGATTTGGAACTCTAAAAACTATTGAAATGGATAAAATCCCTGCATCATTCTACATAGGCAAAAACAGGTATTCCTTAACTGGATTTAACAGGGATTATGTCAAAAACGGAAATCTAAAAAAATTAATCCCATTTGATAAAATAAGAAAAATGTACGCTAAACATAAAACATCATGAACCCATACCTACTGGCAGCAATCATTTTTTTCTCTGGATACCTGGGAATGCTATCCGGTATAGCCTTCACTTACTACCTGAAAAAGAGAATTGATTATATAAAAGAAAACTATCCGGAATTAGAAGATCAGGATTTTGACTATGAAGATTTTAACTGTGAAGATGAAAATACAGCAATAGAATGAAGAAAAAAACACCTCATAATAATGGATTTATAGTCGCTTGGTGGAGTGCAGGGATTACATCTGCAGTCGCTTGTAAAATGGCGCTAGAAATGTATGATAATGTAAAGCTGTACTACATCCACATCGATAGTGCACACCCGGATAATGAGAGATTTAAAACTGATTGTGAAAATTGGTATGGACAAAAAATCGAAACTTTAAAAAGCAGGAAATATAAGGATCAATTCGATGTAATCGAAAAAAGGAGAATGTTCAATTCTCCAACCGGCGCCCTCTGCACATTTGAATTAAAAAAAGAAGTCAGATTTGATTTTGAGAGGCTTAATGAAATAAATCTATTCAACAACCAACCAATTTTAAATCAAGTTTGGGGGTTTGAATATGACCGACACCAAATTAATAGAGCTATTCGATTTGGACAGCAATACGCATACACGAACCCCCTTTTCCCGCTTATTGAAAAAGGTTTAAGTAAGGACAATTGCGCTGGTTTATTGATAAGTGTGGGGGTTGAATTACCGGCAATGTACATCCTTGGATTCACTAATAATAATTGCATTGGATGTGTAAAAGGAGGAAAAGGATATTGGAATAAAATCAGAGTTATTTTCCCTCAATTTTTCAACAAAATGAAAAAGCATGAAAGAATGGTTGGGCACTCATGCATCAATGGAACATTCTTAGATGAACTCGATCCAAATGCAGGCAGAATGAAGAAAGAGGTAATGCCTAATTGTGGAATAATATGCGAGGTAGAATTAGCAGATCTCCCAGATAAAAATTTGGATAATGTTATTAATGGCAAAAAAACAATTTACGAAGCTATAGCAGCCTAAATATATGCAAATTGAATTATCACATCCCAATGGCCACAAGCCTTTTGATTTTCAATTGGAAGATATTGAAAAAGGATCAACCATGAAAAGATTTATCAACGGGAATGATATGGGATTGGGAAAAACCATGGAGTCTATCTTAACCGTACTATCCCTAAACGCATTTCCCGCATTAATCATTTGCCCTGCTTCCTTAAAGATCAACTGGAAAGAAGAGATCGAAGCATGGAGTGACAAAAAAGCCCTGATCCTAAATAACAAACATGTGCATATGTGGCACATGTATATCGATCAAACCCAAATGGGGGGCATGTTTGCCGGAAGATTTGATTTCTTCATCGTCAATTACGAAAGCCTGAAAAAATACTTTGTTTACGGTGAATATCTGAAAAAGAAGCCTAAGCTAATTGATATCAGGTTCAATCCTCACATTAAATTATTCAAAACAATCATAGTTGATGAGGTTCACAAATGCAAGAATGCGGACAGCCAGCAATCCAAGCTTGTAAAAGGGATTACGAGCGGAAAAGAGAATATCATGCTATTGACTGGGACTCCAGTAGTCAACGAAGCTAAAGACCTTATGCCATTAATAAGCATTTTGGGTCGGCTCAACGACTTCAATGGAGCTGACGGGTTCATGGATCAGTACGGAGACAACAACAACCTCAGCCAGTTAAAAAACCAGCTAAACAAGTTCTATTTCAGAAGGGATAAAAAAGAAGTGCTCAAAGACCTGCCGGATAAGTTCAGAAGCATTATCAAAATAGACATCACTACCAAAAATGAATACAACAAAGCAGTTGATGATCTCGCAGAATACTTCCGAGAGTATACCGACAAAACAGAGGGAGAGATAGCCAAATCAATGCGTGGTAAGGCAATGGTTTTGGTCATGACCCTTAAACGAATAGCAGCTATAGGCAAGATCAGGGCCATCAGAGAAGTGGTTGATAACATCATTGCATCAGGCCAGAAGATTATTCTATTTATGGACCTTAAAGAGCTTGTCGATGAATTTAAGCACATCTATCCTGAAGCTGTAACCATTACAGGATCCGACAACTACATAGCGCGCGACATCTCGGCAAAGAAGTTTCAAAACGATCCTGATTGCCAGGTAATCATTTGTTCGAAAGCAGGCGCCATTGGATTGAATTTGACTGCAGCTGACAATGTCGGATTTGTGGAATATTGGTGGACGTACATGGCTATGGTCCAGGCAGAGGATAGGGCATATAGAAATGGCCGGAAAGATAATGTGAACTGCCTTTGGTTCGAGGGTCACGGAACTATAGACAGCTACATCCGGAAGGTAATTTTTGGCAAAAAAGACATTGCAGAGCAGGCCACAGGGGCAAAGGATTATACAATCGAAAAAGCTCAGAATGAGGTGATTTCAGAGCTTATGAGAAATATTAATCAACTGAAAATATGATAATGGATACAATTTTTAGTAGTGCGGAAAAAATAATCAGGCGTGTTGAAAAATTCACAGGCAAAAGAGTTAGAAATAAATCCCGCAAGCGTGACATCGTGGATGCCAGGCATATATCTATATACTTAATCCGCAATAACACAAGCCTATCCTATCATCAAATTGGAATATACTTTGGGCACAAACATCACGCCACGATAATTCACGCATGCAAAAGTGTTGAAGACCTCTTGAAAGTAGATAAGAATTATCAAAATCAATATCAAAAATTAATTGATTCATTTAACTGATAAAAATTATGGAGAAAACAATGTTTAACAATTATCCTCATGAAGAGAGAGTAGAAATGTTCCAGGCTAATTCCGATGCCGTTGAGGAACGAATTTATTTTGAAGAGCTTTCAGATGAAGAGCTGATCGAAAGAAGATCCCGCTTTGCCCAGCGCAGTATTGAGATCGCCAAAATCGAGGACAAGAAAAAGGAGATTGTCGATGAGTTCAAGTCCGAATTGGAGCCACTAAAACATGAGGCCAAATTCCTTCTTTCTGAAATCAAAACCGGCCATACGGAAAAAGAAGGAAAGATCTACAAAATGGTCGATCATGAAGAGGGAATGGTAGGTTATTACTCTCAAGCGGGCAATCTGGTTGAGCAACGTCCTGCAACCCGGGAAGAAAGAAGTCAATTATCAATAACAAGCATTAAGGGTGCTGTAACTAATTAATTATCATGGAAGTAAAAGAACTCAACATCAAGGAAATCCCTAAAGATGGGATCTTTAAAATTTATCACGGGAAAGCGGTCGATGAACGTTTGCCAAAGCAATTGGCAAATATTTCCGGAGCCATCAACACGCCACATGAATTTCTCACTAAAAGAAAAGGTGAGGATTCATTAAATCTCAAGCAAAGCCATATCGAGTTTGATTATGAAAATTCCATCATTACGCTGATATGCAATGAAAATTCGCATGAATCCTTCAAAGTAATTGGAAAAATGATCAAAACAGAGGTATTGAAAAACCTTAAGATCAATACCGGTGAGAAATGGAGTTGTTTTGATCTGGCTGATTTCTTCAGGATGAACAGGACCATCTTTTTAGATAAAGATCAGGCTGCGAAGTTGGTCACGTTGCTGAATAAATTCGAGGCTAAAGTCAATAAAGAGATTGAACAAAAAAAGGATAACAGGGCTAATTATAACCTCCATAAAAGGCAAGTGGTTGAGTCAAATCTTCCCGACTCATTTAAGTTAAATCTTGAAATTTTTAAAGGCCAGGTCAAATCCATAATAGATGTTGAAATTGATATAGATCCTGCAAGCCTGGATTGTGTGTTGATATCTCCGGAGCTGGCTGATAAGGAAAAAGTATTGGTTGAAAGTGAGATCGGTAGTGAATGTGATAGGATCATGGAATTATGTGAGGAGTTGCCAATTATTGAAGTATGATATCGAGTGAATTAAGGATAGGAAATTTATGTAAGGATCAGGCCGGCAACTTATTAGAAGTTGTTGGTCTTGAATCAAACCGTGTGCATTTCATTCCTCCATTAGTTGGAGGGAAAAAAGCTGAATTTATTCCACTTACAAAAGAACGATTAAAAACATTTGGATTTGAAATTGTACGAGACAGGTCATTTAGGCTTAAAATAAAAACACATCACGAATTAGATGTCGATTATTATCCTGAAGGAGACCGAATTGCAATATGGCCAATGAGTGCTAAGGATGTGGGAGGGGCGGTTTATATCAATAATGTAAAATACGTCCATCATTTACAAAATATCCTGTTCGCGCTTACAGGAAAAGAACCAGAATACCTAAATCTTAAAGTATGAAACAGCATAAAATCGACTGGCTTAATATGCCGGGATATAAAGGTGAAACTTGGAATCCTATCATTGGCTGCTCAAGGGTATCAGAAGGGTGTATGAATTGCTATGCAGAAAAGATGGCCGGTAGGTTGGCACATATTCAATCAACCGCTGATTATGGCCATGTAGTTAAGTTAAATCCTGATTATTTACCTGATAGCACAGAAAATCAATTCATTCCTAAATGGACCGGAGAAACTTATTTGCTTGAATACCAACTTGACAAACCGTTAAAGTGGAAAAAGCCAAGGATGGTATTCGTTTGCTCAATGAGTGATTTGTTTCACGAAAATACAGACTTCGAACAAATAGAATTGGTTTTTGATACCATGAATACTTATAGAGGGCATTTGTATTTATTGCTAACAAAAAGACCTGAAAGAATGCAGGAATTTTTTAATTGGTATTTCAAAAGACGTGGATTTGTTGATCCATTGCAAAACATCTGGCTAGGAGTCTCCGCAGAAAACCAGGAGCAAGCTGATAAAAGGATTCCAATCCTTCTTCAGATACCGGCCACAAAACGATTTGTAAGCATAGAGCCAATGTTGGGGCCTGTTGATGTTTCTGAATATTTACATGAATCATGCTGTACGAAAGAAATTAGAAAAAATGAAGGATGCATTTGTGTTTATGATATCGAAGGCGCGCCAACTGAATGTAGAATTGATTGGGTTATCTGTGGCGGAGAATCCGGCCATAAAGGAAGACCTATGCACCCTGATTGGGCACGATCATTAAGAGATCAATGTAAAGAAGCGGGAATACCATTCTTCCTTAAGCAGTGGGGGGAATATCAGAATGGAAGCAATTACCCAAAAAAGAATAATGTGGTCGTCTTGAAGAATGGGAAATACGATGATTGGGATCACGAGGGGATGAACATTTCAAATAATTATTCATCTGATGAATGGAATAAACTGATGCCTACAATTATGTCCAGAGTAGGCAAACACAAGTCCGGTTCCGAATTAGACGGTCAATTTTTTAAACAATTTCCAGAAATATAATGACATACAGCGAAAAATTAAAAGATCCTCGATGGCAAAAAAAGAGGTTAGAAATTTTAAAGAGGGATGAATTCGCGTGTAAAATTTGCGGAGACACTAAATCTACTCTACATATTCATCACATTGCCTATTCAAATAATCCCTGGGAAACTGAAAATAGACTTCTCATTACTCTCTGTGAATATTGCCACGAACAAGAGGAAAAAGATTTAAAAAGCATGAATTGGGAGTTAATAAAAGCTCTAAGAGAAAGTGGACTAACTGCTAACGGGATGTATCAACTATCAAAACTATTTAAAGACACAGATCGAAATTGGACATTTTATGAACCCGCTTTTTCGGTGTTAAAACTGGTAGTTGATGATGATGATTTATGGAATAAAGTCGAATCAATTTTTTGGGAAAGGTTACAGAAAAAATTACAAAAAAAAGACGATGAGTAAAGACCCTGCATTTATTTTTTATCCGGGAGATTATCTAAGGGATACACAGACTTTGAGTGAAAAATCACAGGTCGCATATGATCGTATCATGTGTGAACATATGAGAAACATATGTATTTCACAAATGCAGCTAAAATTCTTCACAAAGAAACTAAATGAAGAGGAATTAGAAGAGTTGATGTATGTGTTGACAAAAATCAAAGGCGGTTTTCAAATTGAATGGGTCGCTTTAAGTATCTTAAAGAGAAAGGCTTATAGTGAAAGTAGAAGCAAAAACAGAAAGGGAAAACCTAAAGAACACATGAAAAACATATCTAAAACATATGATTCACATATGGAAAATGAAATTGAAAATGAAAATGTAAAAGAAAATGAAAGTAAAAATGATAAAAAAAACAATTCAGAAATCATTTTTTCATTGTGGACAAAATTTTCAAAAAAGCAATTAGGAACCATCCCGGTAAGTTCCAATAACGATCAATTCAAATTCATGGAATTGGTTGAAAAATTAGAGAAGGACGAGAGCAATGTAGTCGAACTATTCAAAAGCATTTTTGATAGCTATGCTGATTGGTCGAAGTGGCAAAGAACTAACTGCATTGAGTTGGGCCAATTCACAAATAAATTTTACACAATATTCAAACATCTGAAAGATGGAAAACAGAAACAATCATTTGTTGAAAAAGTCGGAGAGCATTACGCAGCAACTGATCCCAATTGGGAAAACCTATGATTTATTGAAGGCAATTCCTATTTCACAGCAAATTGTAAAATTTGGTAGGCATGAAGTTGAGAATCAGGTTTCAGCATCAATCATGAAATGTGCGACAGGTTTAGGAATTCAATTATCAGGAGTAGAAAGCAAAATTCTGATTGAGGACATTATCGATAAATACAAATTTGATTCGATTGAAGATGTACAGCAATGCTTGAAAAATGGGAGACGTGGAAATTACGGACCGACATACAACAAGCTAAACATGATCATCATTTCAGATTGGATGGCTAAACACCTGGAAGAAAAAGCTATTGCCAGGGAAAGAAAATTAGAAAAGATCAAAAAAGAAGGCTTAGTGCAAATGGCTATTGATGCAGATATAATTCATGAGCTAGTGGAAATTGATTCAGATATCATCCAGGAAAAAACCAAACTCATCAAGGCTGATTCTGAAAAACTGAAAGCCGAAACAGATAAAGCAATTGAAAATTTCCAGAAATGGAGAAAGGAGCTGGAGAAAAATGAATTCAATGAAGATGAATTTCAGGAGTTTAAAAAAGAATTCCAAATGAACCAAAGGAAAAAAGATCCCGGATACCTGGTAGAAACCAAAGACGGCAAAACAGGAAGGACCTACAACAGCAAAGAAATGGTGAACCGCAAAATTCCGGTGTACATCTGCACGAAATTCAATGAGAAGCATCCCACAGTACCGGAAGAATTTGAGACAACAGGCATTCTTTGTGATCCAAAAAATTTAAAGCAAATCGGATTTATTGATTGATGATGAACGACTATCTGCAATTTTTTAAAAACAAAGTGATTGTAACTGACGCATTGAATGGGTTGAAACAACTCCCTGATAAATCAATTCCTTGTTGCGTAACCTCACCCCCTTACTGGGCTTTAAGGGATTATAACGTAGAAGGGCAAATTGGATTAGAGAAAACTCCCGAAGAATACATTGAGGTAATGGTCAAAATATTCCAAGAAGTAAAGAGGGTTTTGAAAGATGATGGCACACTATGGCTAAATATTGGGGACACTTATTCAGGAAGTTACAAAGGGAAGAAAGATAAATCAAAGCACCCTCAAGACACCAACAAAGGGTCTCGCAATAATATCAATCTCACTTATTTTTCTTCAAACAAACATAAACCAAAAGATTTGATAGGCATACCCTGGATGTTGGCTTTTGCACTCAAAGCGGATGGGTGGTATTTAAGGCAGGATATTATTTGGAACAAACCCAATCCAATGCCAGAATCTGTTACAGATCGATGCACCAAATCCCACGAATACATATTTCTTTTAAGTAAATCTAAAAAATATTATTACGATGCGTCTTCCATAAAAACCAAAATTGCAGATGCTACAGTTCTTCGGATGTTGCAACAAATAGACAGCCAAAAAGGATCAGATCGAATCCCGGGAAAAACGAATGGGAGAATGAAAGCAGTTGGACCGGGGAGAAATGTAAGAAAAGGGATTGACATAAAAGGAGGAAATCAAGGCAATGAGTTAGGAATACCTGCAATGGCTATAAATGGCAATGGGGTAAAAGGACATTCGGGGTATTTTGATAAAGAAGGAAATATTATTGGTGATGGAAGTGCCAACAAAAAATCAGTTTGGACTGTCACCGCAAGGCCGTTTAAAGAGGCTCATTTTGCTACTTTTCCCGAAGCCTTAATAGTGGACTGTATCAAAGCGGGATGCCGTGAAAACGGCATTGTATTAGATCCATTTATGGGGGCAGGAACAACCGCCTTAGTAGCAAGAAAACTGAACAGAAATTACATAGGTTTTGAGTTAAACGAATCCTATGTGAAAATAACAACTCAAAGATTGAACAAGGAATTAGGGATTTTCAAATAAAGATAATATGAAAATATTTTACATAGATCTATTCTCCGGAGCCGGAGGAACAACAACCGGGATGCATTACAAGAAACTATGTCCATAGCAGTATGAATCTAACAGAACCACCGGAAGGAATAATCATTACCATCTCTCAAAGTATGTTAAAAGAGAAGGGATATCGCAATTGGTTAAGGAATTTCAAACAAGCAATGGAGTCAGAACAAATGACCTATTGGATGAGGCAGGTAGCGAAGCCAAAACGAGATATTCTTTACGTGTATTTGTGCATTGGAGGAAAGGTAAGGTTCAGGGCATTTTATGCGGGGACTGATTCAGGACACATGATTTTTAGCGATGGCAAAGAAATGTTTGCAAAGACCTGGATCATTATGTGCGGACCACTTAGTAAACCTGATTATATAGTTCCCATGAAGGGATTCAGAGGATTTAGATACACAGAAAAACTATTTTGAAATGAAACGAATCCAGCGAAAAAGAACCAAGGGTTTCAGGTTACCGGAAAATACAGTTTGTGTAAACCGTGGCACCAAATGGGGCAATCCTGTGAAACTGCAAGGCAATATGATTTATATCCATGCCGGCTACAGGAGAAAAGTATTAGATCCTTGGGTGTATTATACCCTTGGTGATATTCAGGATGTATTATTCATATATCAGCACATAATAAATGGAACAAAATTCGCAGACCCAGACCTGCAATATTGGTCAGACAAATTCAAAAATAACGACATAGAAGAATTGAGAGGTAAAAATATTGCTTGCTTTTGTTCGCTCGATTCCCCTTGTCATGGAGATGTATTATTGAAATTATTAAATGAAAAATTATGACTAAAAAACAAATTGAAAATTACAACAAAATGCGCAATGCGTTGATTGAAATCACTAAATATCAAACACCTAACAAACTTAGGAGTGATTCCGAAAAAGATTGGGGTGTTGAATTTGAAGAAGCTATTGAAATGGCATACGAAAACATACAGCAAACGGCAAAATCTGCGGTTAAAGGCATTAGGGCTGTTAATGATATTGTGAATACATAAGTAAAATCATGACAGATCTATTTGGACATACAGAAATAAAGGCCCTATCCTGGAAAGAACCATATGCAAGTCTTATGCTTCATGGGAAGATAGAGACAAGGACATGGAATACAAACTATCGTGGCTTGGTGCTTATTTGTGCAAGTCAGAAGCCTTATAAAAAAGCGGAGTTCATGGTAATTTCTGGATATGCTCAATCCCAACGAATATTCACAACCTTAAACAACCTTACACATAAAGAGCAACTAGGCAAAGCTATTGCAATAGGTGAATTAATCCACTGCAGGCTTATGCAACCAGAAGATGAGGATAAGTGTTTTGTTAAATATGCCCCGGGGAAATTCTGCCATATCTACACGAATGTCCAGGCAATAGAACCATTCGATTGGAAAGGATGTCAGGGATGGAAAAATGTAACACAGGAAATTATTAATAAAATCAAATTCTTAAAATGATCACTACACACGCAATCATTTTATCATTGATGTTAAGCAGCTCACCGATAGATCATGGCGAATATCTGGACGGAACCGACGTAAGAAAGACGGAAGTATTATATGCCATTGAGGCAATTATCCAGGCGCTTGATTTTGAGGTAGACCTAACTGAAAGGATATATTGGATTGTCTTTATAGACCCCCTCAGATCAAGGGAGATTTGTTTCGAGTTGATCGATCCAGGCTAGCTATATAAAACTTTATGATTTAACAAAAAAAATATGGGCCAATCAATAAGGGTTGGTCCCATATAAATCTTCACTAAAATAAAATCAAAATTATGTACGTAGTATTCGACACAGAAACAACCGGATTACCGCCCAAAAAAGCAAATTGGGAAACTGATTATAAATTATTCCCATTCATTATGCAGCTCTCATGGAAAAGGTCAGATGAGAAAGAGGTAAAGGATTTTATCATAAAGCCGAACGGTTACGAAATTCCTAAAGAGGCCTCAGATCTTCATGGTATTACTACAGAAATAGCAGAAAATGAAGGTGTGTACCTGGATGAAATCATTATAGAGTTTATTGATGATTGCCGTCAGGCAAAAAACATAATTGGACATAACATCTATTTTGATACATCAAGCCTTAAAGCAAACACTATAAAACTCATAAATAAAAATGATTTATCAGGTGGGTGGCTTAACGATATCAATGAGGCCCTCGACAAATCAAAGCGAATTGATACCATGATGAAAACGATAAAGTTTTGCGGGTTACCAAAGCCTCACGGTAATGGTCTTAAATTCCCAAAATTACAGGAATTGCATGTAAAATTATTTGGTCATGAATTCGATGCGCACAACAGTAAAAATGATGTGATGGCTACGGAAAAGTGCTATCTCAAATTAGTGAAATTAAGAATAATAAATTTATAACGATGAAATTCATAAAAATAACATTCTTAATGGTCCTATTGGCAGTACAAGCCTTTAGTCAGGTATGGACCGACACAATCCCGGATTGGGATCATACTAATATCGCTAATATCAAAATACAATATTCCGGCGACTGGGTGCATATGAATAATAAAAATGCTGATGGATCAATACAAACCGGTAGCTATCCTAAAAATAACGATGCCCGCGCGGTGTATAAATTTTGGGGTTTTGGTATTGATATCTACACGGAGCTAATGCACCATCATGAAGCTTATATTGTCAACATTGACGGTGTGGATATCGATACGGTAAATGTGAAGGATGACCGCAACCTGGTTGATCAGCTGACCTTTTCTGTTCGTAATCTGGGATACAGCAATCACATCCTGGAGCTGCGCAGGTATCAGGGTTATTTTGTATTGAATAGTTTAGTGAAGTGGGTTGATAGCAGTCCGTATCCGCCCGCCCCCGTATATCTGTGGGATATGCCATTGGCAGACTCACGGATGGAATATACCTGGAATGAACTGCCGTATGCGATCTTTGATTTCAATGATAAAATAGATAACTCCTGGAATGTTCATTCTCCAAGCGGAAATTGTAAAATAACCGGTGCCGGGCTTGAATTTATTTATAATCCTGAGACAGACGTATCTAATTATCCTGACTGGATCAGGTACCGATCGGAGATAAGGGAAGATCCCCAAGGAGCGCCACTTGCAGGATCTACTGATATTTATTGTATGCGGTTTGAGCTGAACGACATGCCGGATCCGATCGATCATGCAGCTGTGACAATATTTCAGCTATTCCGGCAAAATCTTGACGGCCCGGAGCTTGATATCGAACTTACAGCGACAAACCAGTTTAGCCAGGTGGCAGCCAATACTATTGCAATCTATGCTGAAGGAGTGGGATGGATTTCGTCTCAATTGAAACTGAAAGCTATCAATGACTTGGTGATTGCCGTTGAGCACAAAACAGGAGGTAGCTACAAAGTGTCATTCAATGGCATTACCCTCGCACAAGGCGCGGGTAATTTTCATCCGGATAGTGATTATACCGGCCCGCAGTTTGGCATTTATAATCATGGAGAAAATACTGATTTTATGAAGCTTACACATCAACAATATGGAAAATATTCATATGTTGATAAACCTGATTTTAATCAGATCAATTCTATTCTCCCGGACCAGCCCGATCCGCCATGCATTTCGGATACGGTATACATCCCTAAACCATATCCGGTCCATGATACGATTTATATACCCAAACCATATCCAGTTCACGATACTATCAAAATATACGCTCAACCAAAGTTTTATATAATGTCCGATTCAATGATTTACGAAATCATTAATTCAGACCCACTAAAACTAGAATTGAAATGAAGTTTTATCTACCCAGACAAAAGAGGCTATTTGACGCTAAAGTTAATGTTATCCGTGAAATATCTGGATGTGTAGAAATAAAAACATTATATACAACATCAAAACAAATGGAAAAACCAGACCCCGAAAAATACAGAGATAAAAGGTATGTTGATTTATTTCATTGGGATAAATATGCAAAAGCATGCGAAAAATATATTGAATATTTAGAAACAAAAATTAAACAAAATGATACCAATATTAGTAGGAATAGCAATTGTAATCCTTGAAATAATTTTCGATAAAATATCCTGGACAAAAGGAATAGACGACAAGCCAATAAGCACCATCATGAGGTTTGTATTGATGGTCATTATTTCAGTGGTCATTTTTATTGAATCAGATTTGGACTGGATATTCGCGCTCACATCATTTGCAGTAATCTTCACAACTCATTTCGCCCTGTTTGATTTTGTCTTAAATGTGGTCAGGTGGGAGAATTTACCGGATCCATGGTATTGGCCATATGGAACTAAATACAGGGAATTGCAAAAGCAGGGTTATACTATTGAAGAAGCTGAAGCAGCTGCATACGCCCTTTTATCCACATGGCAAAAAATAGTATATAGGGTCAGTAAATTTACAAAACGATTCTTCTGGCATGGAGACGGCCAAACAAAAAGTATTTATGATAAAGCATTCCAGAGAATACCTCCGTTAATGGAACTAATGATCAAAGGTATTTTATTCTGGATTGCATGGTATTATCACTTTTAGAAATGAATGATTGGTTTTTTATATCGATTGGAGTAATCACTATACTGTGGTACATCCTGGACATGTACCGGTCAGAGAAAAATAAGGACAAAACCCCTAAGAAATGAAAGAAGCAGAAGAATTTTACAAAAACTGGATAAAAGGAGAAGGCGACCAGGATACTATCATAGATTGTCTTAATGCATTTGCAAAACAACAAAACAAAGATCTGGTTCAAGAGATTAAAAAACTCGAAGCTGCATTTATCAATCATGCACCCACAGAAATTGTTAAACAATATTTTAAACTCAAATAAAAAGGAATCCAACGTCTAAATAAAATGAAAACAGAAACAATTTATTCAGAATATGAACTTGTATCGGGAAAATGCATAAGCTGCTCAGAGCAGTCCAACGAAATATTAATTGACGACGGTAGATGTATTGAATGCATTGAGGAACAAAAGTTTTTCGAGGAGACAATGAAAGGATTTAAACATGAAGGCTAAAGAATTTTATAATCCAGTAGCTTACAATCCATCTGGGACAGTTACATATAGCAGAATTATATTCATTTAAAACCAGTATTAATGATCACCGAAAAACAAAAGAAAAAAGCATTAAAAACATTAAAGAAGTGGTCAATTGAGCAAAATGCTCAAGGAATAACAATAAGAGACAATATCCATGATGATTGCCCAAGTAATGAATTTGAGCTTGGAGAATCAAAAGGGCAATGTGATGGCGATGGACATTTTATGTGCCATGAATGTGTGAATTTTAACCTTGAAAACCAATAGGAAATGAATGATACTTTCAATATAGCAATGAGCATCCATTTTGATGATCAAACCAAGGACGTACCAATGTGCCAGGAAAAAGGATGCGAACATGGAGCAATTCAATGTGAGATTGATAAAAATACACATGAATATTATTGCCCGTATCATGCCGCCGAACATGGTTATTGCTGTTGTTGTGGAACTTTCATTGCAGAATGGAGAGATTTTAGTGATATGTGCGAGAACTGCGAGGAACAGACAAGAGACAATATTGATACCGATACTGATGAGTATTTTGATGATGATCCTTACTAATCCGTTTAAATGAACGATTGCAATTATTATTAAACCTTGAAATAGAAATCATGGAAACTGAAATACCGGAAAACAAGAAATATACTTTGGGTGAGCTTAAAAAAAAGCTGACCAAAAAGGAACGTATTTTTTGCCACGAATATATAATTGATTGGAATGGAGCCAGGTCTGCAGTAGTCGCTGGATATAGCGAAAAAACAGCAAGAAACATAGCTCATACAAGGTTAACAAAAATTCACATTCAGCAATATATAGACTTTATTAAGACTGATTACGAAAAAAATTGCGGGATTTCAAAAACCAAACACCTAAATGAATTAGTGAAAATAGCCTTTTCATCAATAGCTAAAATTCATGATACATGGATTAAATTAAGACAATTTAAGAATATTAGCGATGATCAAAAAGAATGCATAGAATCTATCGAAACAAAAACAACCAGGGAAGGTGATTTTGTAAAAGTAAAACTCTATTCAAAATTAACAGCCCTCGATCAGCTTGCTAAAGCTATGGGATACAACGAGCCTGAAAAAATCCAGCACTCAGGAGAGATTCAAACACCCATAACTTTGGATGAAGAGACAATAAAGAAGTTGGTTGATAAGATATAAAACAGGACAAAACTAATAGTAAGTCTTAATTATATGGAGATTATATCAAAATACATTGCACTATTCTAATAAATGAAAGAATTTACGGATGAAGAAATAGAACTGCTTAGAATCGGATCAAAGCAGCATTTTTGGTTATGGTGCAATTATTATGATCCCTTATTTTTTCAGAAACGATACTTTTTGAAACCATGCGCAATTGTAATTCAACAGCTATATGATGGTGAAATTAAAAAAGCAGGACTATCATTACCTCCCAGATCAGGTAAATCATACTTAACTACATTAGCTTCAGTTTACTTCTTAGGGCGAAATCCTACCGAATCGGTCATGCGTAATTGCACATCCTCAACATTGTATCAGAAGTTCTCCTATGATGCAAGGGATATAATAAAAAGCGATAAGTTTAAAAAAGCATTCCCCGGAATTGAATTGTCAATTGATAAAACCGCACTTACGGGATGGAATCTGAAGCAAGCTAAACAAGTCAGCTATTTTGGCGCCGGCACAGGAGGCACGATAATTGGTTTTGGTGCATCCGCCTTATCAATTACCGATGATCTTTACAAAGGTCATGAAGATGCATTGAGCGAAACAATCAATGAAAAGACTCATCGATGGTTTGAGAGCGCCCACACATCAAGGTTAGAGAAAAATTGTCCAGAGCTTGATGTAGGTACCAGGTGGACCAAGAATGATGTTATTGGCATGCGATTAGACAGGGGTGATTACGATGAATATATTTCTATCCCAGCATTGTCTAAAGACAACGAATCATTTTGTGACGATGTTAAAACAACCGAGGAGTATTTAGGCATAAAAGCCGTTACAGATCCTTTCATCTGGAATAGTGAATACATGCAGGAACCAATTGAAGCTGAAGGATTAGTATTTCCATCTTCTGATTTAAATTATTATGAAACTAAAAATGATGAACCGGGATATCGGATTGCATTTATCGATACGGCTGACGAAGGAGATGATTATTTATCAATGCCAATTATTGAATATTATGCAGAAAGCAATAAAGTTTTTTTAATTGATGTTCTGTTCAATCAACACAATTTAACAACAAATGAAGCTTTAATAATAGCTAAATCAGAAGAGTTAAATCTTGATCAATTAATAATAGAGACCAATAAAGAAGGAACTTATTTTATAAACAGTTTGAGGAAGATAATATCAACCCCAATATATGGTCAATTCAACTCAACAAATAAAATAACCAGGATTATGGCTCAATCGGGTTATATCAATCAGCATTTCTATTTTAAAAAAGAACAGGAATTAGGAAGTGAATATCAAAAATTCATGAACCAGTTAACGACCTTTTTAAGGACCGGAAAGTCAAAACATGATGACGCTCCTGATTCATTGAGTGGTGCATGTAGATTTTTAAGAACCAGAGTGATAGGCTAATTTTCAAAAAAAGTTATTAACAGGTTAATAACTTCATTCCAAAATTGAGAAAATAAAGAATCGGATTATTTTGCTTTGCAGTATGAATATTCTGTAATCCGGTTTGGTAAGTCTTAAAAAAATAGCTCAAAATACACTAAAAGGGCTCGTATTGCCTTCTTTCAGGGGACGCTCACCCCAAAAACAAGACCTGTTTACCTCCTACATGCTATTCAATAATAAGGCAAGTTGGATCAATACACAGACTTTAATAGAATATTTTTCCATCTATGGTAGAAATCCTGTTTTTCACAGTGCGGTCAATATCAAAGCCAGGGCAGCCGCTAATGTCAGGATTCAGGTAAAAAACAAAATCACCGGCGACATTGAGCAGACATCAACCACAGCCAAAATACCTCAAAAAATCTATTCATTATTAGAACAGCCAAATCCACTTCAATCTACCTGGGAATTTTTCAGACAAAAGAAAATCTTTCATGAAGTAGCCGGCAATTCATTTGTATATGGCAATTGTCCGGTTGGATTCAAGATGAACATTGAGAATGTGAGCACTCTTGTTAATCCATGGCCTCAATATATGAGCTATAATCTGGCTGGTGGTTATTTTGATGCTACTGAAATAAGCCAAATTATAAAAAACTGGAGGTTTCAAATTTCAGGATATTACAGAGAATGGGATCCACAATACATACTACATCAGAATTACCCAAATGTCAATCCATTAGGCTTAAAGCTTACTGGATTTAATCCAATCATGGGAACCTCTGTCATCGAGTCGTTAAAATGGCCCCTGTCAAATATTGAAATGGCTTACGAGAGCCGCAATGTGGTGATCAAAAACAGGGGAATGAGGGCTATCATCACATCAGAGGCAGGAGATGCAACGGGAAAGATTCCAATTACAGCAAAAGAAAAAGAAGAACTTCAAAAAGATTTCAGGGAATACGGAACATTGGAAGATCAAGATCAATTCATGTTTTCACGTTTTCCAATGAATGTGAATATGATTGATCAGGATGTACGTAAGCTTGGCCTGTTTGAAGAAATTGCCAGCGATGGTATGATTGTATCAAATACATTAGGTGTCCCTGCTACATTATTGAAACTCGATTTAAAAGGCGAAACATTTTCGAATCAGGATGCAAGTGAAAGGCGACTTTACCAGGATACGATCATACCGGAAACCAACGATGATATTGTCGCATTAAATAACTGGTTTGGGTTGAGAGATACAGAATGGGAGATAATAGGATCATTCGATCATCTTCCTTTCCTGCAAAAAGACAAGGAAAAAGCGGCGCGCGGCAACAGGCAAAAGTCAGCTTACCTGAAAGAACTATTCCTGTCCGGTGCCATCACTCACAATCAATGGCTTACAGAATTGGAAATGGAACCTTACAAAGGTGGGGACAAGCGAATCTTTGAATTCGACGAACATCAAATTGACATCATACTTGGGAATCTTAAAAAGGAACCAAAATGAACAAGGATTTAAAAAAGGATAAAAGTAAAAAATTAACTAAGGAGGAGATTAAACGCCTCCAGGAAGAGAAACAAAAAAAAGTTGATAACGAAGAAGTCATTTTAAAAAAATGAAAAGCTTAATAAAAATATTGATCATGGCAATTATAGGTTTAGCGGCTTATACCAATGAGGGTTTCATGACTGTTCCCTCTGCCATGATTGAGATTAATACAGTCGATAATTTAAAAACAGTCAATATGGAAAATGAAATATGGAAAGATGTTGTCGGATATGAAGGATTCTATCAGGTCAGTAATTATGGGAATGTAAAATCATTAAAAAGAATTGATAACAACAATCATGTAGTTAATGAGAGGATATTAAAGCAAGCCAATTCGAATTATAAGATTGTTAGTTTATGCAAGAATGGAATCGCCAACAACTATAATATACACAGGCTAAAGGCGATTGCATTCATTCCTAATCCGCAAAATAAGCCATATGTAAATCATAGAGATGGAGTGAAGTCAAACAACGGATATAATATTGATGGAAAAGATAATCTTGAATGGTGTACGGCAAAAGAAAATTCACATCATGCCAATAACATGGGATTGAACCCAAATCCAAAGCCAATGGATGGGAAATATGGGTCTGATCATGTTGCCGCAAAAGCAATAATTCAATGTGATTTAGATGGAAATGAAATTGAATCATTTGGAAGTATAATAGAAGCAAGTCAAGAAACTAAGATATGTAGAACAGGTATTAATTCTGCATGTCTTGGGAAAAGGAATAAAGCGGGTGGTTTTGTCTGGAAATATAAAATAAGCTGATATGAAAATTTACTGCATAGAACTACAAAAAGAGTTCGAAAGTCATACTGAAATGTTTGCTGAATTAAAGGCTAGTGAAAAACATATAATCTCACTAAAAAAAGCAGCTATACAAAAAAGTGTTAATAAGGGGCAATTTGCACCGTCTGGAGTTTTCTCAAAACTTAATGAAGCATCAAAAGCGGCTTTAAATATCAAGGAAGACTATATATATCCAGTAATAAATACGAGTTGGTATTTCGATAATCATAGAGATGTCCATGGAAGCGGGTTGTGGGCAAAGTCTCTCAAGGAACAAAAGGGGCAAATTCATTATGTGGCAGATCACTCTTTAAAATTACAAGATATAATAGCGTGGCCAGAAGATGTCAATGCATTCACAAGGAATATTCCATGGATGTTAGTAGGAAAGAATTATACAGGGGAGACGCAGGCTTTGATTTATGAGATCAAAAAGGAGAGCATTCAGAATGAAGCTGTAATGAAGGCCATTGAAGAAGGGAGAAATCTCCAGAATTCAGTCAGGATGCAGTATGTCAAAATAAAGTTTGCTGTCAATAGTAATGAGAAGGATTATGTTGATAACAAAAAAATCTATGACGATAACATAAATAAGATTGCCAATAAAGATGAGGTTGAAGAGTTCGGATATTTCTGGCTGATTTTAGAGGCTAAAATACATAGAGAAGGCAGTATGGTATTGTTTGGATCAAATGACGCCACAGCAATTATAACAACAGAAAATGTAAAAGGAGCCGGTGAAAACCACTCCGCAAAAGATAACCAGCCGCCGCAAAGCACTGGCAACAATCAGCCGTCAGAGGACACTGATAAACGAAATTATTATTTAAACCTTTTAAAAAATCAACAATGAAAAAGTGGATTAAAGACGGCAAATTTATTGAGCTTTCAGAAGATGAGGTAAAAGCCTTATCCACAGAAGAGCTTGGTGAATATACCAGTGCGAAGCACAAAAATGACAGCGACAATCTGATCAAATCATTTGAAACAAAGCTGTCCGATATGAAAAAGGATTTTCTCACCTCGGAAGAGATTGAGACGATCAAAGAAGATTTCACAGCATCTATTAAAGGATTGCCGGTTGAAGCATTGAATAAGTATGTCGAGACAATCGATAAGCTTAACAAAGAGGTAGTGACTGCTACTGAAGCAGCCGCAGAGATCAAAGAAATTGCCTTAGAACAAGGTAAGCAACTCAAGGCCTTAGTCGAAAAGGATAAAAATAAAATCCCGGATGTCAGGCGCAAGTCCAGTAGAAAAGATCACATGAAAACCTTGATTGCTCATGCATTGAGTTCGAAGGAATTCAGCGATTTTGAAAGTCGGGGATTTAAAGGAGCTTCAAATAAATTGTATTTGGATCAGAAGGACGGGAAAATTGAACTGAAAGACGTTACTACCAAGGCCGTAGTTCCTTTATCAAATCATACCGGATCTGTGTTGATCAGTGAAGTTTCCGATATCGTTACAGATGATACTCCTACCCGAACGTCACACGTTAGGGATATAATTAATGTTGGAATGACAGATCAGGCGCAAATTGTGGCCGGTGAAGTTTATGATTTCACTGATGCATTGACATTGGGCGCGGGTATGTTGGCTGAAAATGCCGAGGCATCTGAAGCTATATTTAAGTCAAAGGAAACCACCTGGACATTGAAGCGTATTGCAAACTCTATGAGAATCTCCAAAAGATGGTTTAAAACAAATGGTCTGCAATGGGTAATTGATAAGGTACTTACCAAATTACCAGATGCCACGTTGTTTGTTGAGGATTATCAATTATTATTCGGTGATGGAGTATCGGCTAATGTCAAAGGATTATCTAAAGATGCGCAAGATTGGGATTTGACTCCCAATACTTATTCCGCAGGTGATATTGACAGCGTTGCCACGTATAACGCAGGAGCGCAAGCATTGCTTACTTTTGATGATGGCCATAGCTTGAAAAATGGTGATAATCTGATAATTGCAAACGCTACTGAAGCAACGTATAACGCCACTCATAAATCAGTCGAAGTAGTCAATGCCACTCAGGTAGTAATTGATTTGGCATATGTTGCCGAGGCAGATACTAGCGCGTGGACAGGCTCAAACACTTCTCCGTTCTATCTTGACATCGATAATGCTCAGGAATATGATGTATTGGCAGTGGCAGACGCTACACTTGAAGCAGGGGAATTCTCCGTAACAGGTCACGTTATTCATCCAAGTATGGCTACTAAAATGGGGTTACTGAAAGACACCCAGGGTAATTACTTAAACATATCCAGGGATGGTAACGGGAAAGTTGTAGGTGTAAATGGAAAACCTATTGTAACGACTACCGCAATGCCATACGGTAAGTTTATTAGCGGTGACTTCTCACGAAACGGATTGGAACTGAAAGAATTTACACCTTTAAATATCCAATTTGTTGAGGATGTTGCATCGGTTGAAAAGAACGAAATCGTTGCGGTTATTGAGGAAGAAATCATATTCCCAATCTACAATCCTTATTGGTTCATATTCGGCAAGTTCGTAACGGCTAAAGCTGAACTCGAAACAGCCTAATTATGAGGTTAATAATTGAAGGATCGGAAAGAAAGATCAGGCAAATTCAGCGCGAGCTCAAAATAAGGGCTCGCAATACCAATCTGAAAATGTCTGTCTTTGAAAGCGAAGAAGCCGAGGCATTAGCCAAGGCGGAAGCTGAACTGAAGGCCAAGGAAGAAGCCGAGGCATTAGCCAAGGCGGAAGCTGAACTGAAGGCCAAGGAAGAAGCCGAGGCTAAAGAAGCTCCTAAAAAAGTCCAAAAACCGGAAGCCTCTAAAGCTCCCGAAGGAAGGACAGTGAAACCTAGGAAATGAGTTACATCGACGAATCATATTTCATAAACGAGATATCAATTCCTAATCTGGGAAAACCGCAGACTATCGCAAATCTTAACAGTGCTTTGAATAAGTACGAGAAGGATGCTTTGGTTTCTATTCTCGGATATGAATTATATGATTTGATGGCAGATGATGACTCACCGGACAGGTTTCAGGAAATAATTAACGGGGCAGATTTTACATTTTCTTTTGAGGGCAAAACCATCAATAGAAAGTGGATCGGATTGGTTAATACAGAATTAGAAAGCTTAATCGCTTACTATACATACTATTTCTATCTAAAAAACAAGAACACATTAACCACTGCAGTCGGCAATGTTAAGCCGAAAGTGGAAAATGCTGATCAGTCAACGCCAATGTTGAAGCTGGTAACAGCTTACAACAGGTACATTCGCATGAGAGGGAATCCTTACAAAACAGGCAGGTATATATCTCCATGGGAATTGAGAAATTTAGATAGATATTTTCGGGATCAAAACACGTACAAATTCTACAATATTGATCCTAGTTTGTATAACTTCTTATTAGCCAATCTTTCAACTTATCCTGAGTGGGAATTTGAGATTGACAAAAAGATCAATGAGTTTAATATATGATCTTCCGGTAATTGAAGACATCATAGCTGGAGTCGTAGATTCTATCCGTGAGACAGGAACAATAGACGGTGTCGTCTTTGCGTCCGGTGTATCTACGGTTACCAGCTCAAACTCATTATCCAATGGTGATATCATAGTAATCAACAATGAGGATTACAAAGTATTTGAGGTTGGTACTTCTGTTTTTAAAGTAAAGGGAGATGTAAGCGCTTTTAGCGAGTGGAAAGCTTGCGCTCCCTACTTTATGGATGGTCATCTGGTAGAGGTAAGCCAACGGCTTGCTGAAAAGGATGAATCAGTCGAAAGCTACAAGTACAAAAAGTATCCTCTCATTGTCATGTTGCAAGATTTCTCCATGAAAAAACACAACGGGCCATTGGCTGAAGCTGATTTGGACTTTGTAATAGTCGATGACACCAAACTCGAATACGATACCTACGAGAGGAGAGAAAATAAGTTTAAAACCATACTTGACCCGCTTTACTCACAGTTTATCAATGCTTTAGATAAAACCCTGAACATTGCTATTCTCAGTGAAGATTGGCAGGTAACCAGGCGGTACTATTGGGGGAGTTCATTGAATGATGAGAACATCTTTAACGACACCCTTGATGCTATCGAAATAAATCAAATTAAAATTGAAACAACATTAAAATGTTAACATTATGAGTTGTATAGCAGTAAGAAATGCAAGCGGGATCAATCCCAATTGTGTAAAATATATCGAAGCGGCCGAAAATATTATTATATGGACAGCGGCAGCGAGTTTTGCCAGCAAAGCAGCGTTCAAATCTCTGGAGATTCACAGAGTAAAGATTCAAGAAAGTTTGAGCGAATTTTTACCGGTTGGTATTAAAGGATACGAATCAACGCCCGGTACAGTGAACAAGGAAACATCTGACTTTGACGGCTCCAGTGTGGTCACTTATGAAGGTCCTCCAAGCGTTATCATGGATATTCAAACAAATCCAGCGGATTATAATGAAATGATGGCAAAATTTCAAGGAGGTGCCTACCGTATTGGTTTCGTTATGAAAAAGACCGGTGATGTAATGGTTCCTATTTTCCCGGATGGATCTATCAAAGGATTTCTTGGTAATGTTTTTGCGCAAGCCCCAACGTTAAGGCCACAGGGCGAATCGTTTCAAACCTACAAATTGAGCATTGATTTTCAGAATGTAAATGAATTCAGATCTTTTGAGTTGGTTGATATGCCATTTAATCCAACTGTAGAATTGCCAAGTCGCATGCCTTTAGGATTGACCGTGAGAGCTGCGGGATCTTATGCGGCAAGTGATATCAATGTGACAATCGAAACGCGGGACGGAACTCCTTATGCTGGAACTGTAGTAGTTGAAGAGATTGAAAGTTTTGATTCAGTTACAGGCCTTCCAATTGATAGTTTTAGTTCATCAGTCGTGAACAACGGTGCCGGTTCTTACACTTTGACACTTGAAAAGGATTCAACCCCGGTAACTTTAGTTACGGGTGATTTCGTGCTTCTCAGGGTAGCAACTAAGACGAGCGATGTTTATGATTACGTTTCAGGTGATTTATTAGTAAATGCATAAGTCATGAAAAAAGATGCATCAAAAGCGAACATTTGGCCGGGTCACAGCAAAATGTCTTTTAAGGAATTCAAAGTTTGGTTTGAAAGGCATTATGATGGTGATGTGGTCAAAGAGGCTAAGAAGCTAGGCATTAAGGTGCCCGCCGATAAAGCGGACAAGCCTTCTAAAAAGGAGGGCGAATAACCCTCCTTTTTATGATAAAGTTTAGCAAAGATAGCGTAGTTCTCAAGGTCAACCGGAATGCTAAAAAGTATAACCTGGCAGATCAGAACAAGGTAGCGGTCATTGAGAAAAAGAAGCATCTGCTTGATTTAAACCGCTCACAAATCAGGATCGGCATTGACTCAGAAGGGCAAAATTTCGGTGATTATGATGATAGTTACGCGGAATTCAAAAAGAGTTTGAATTCATATAATGCCAAGCCTCCAAGACCGGATTTATTCTTAAGCGGATCATTGCAAAACAAAATGGAACTAAAGGTAACCGGCAAGGATGTGATCATTGCCTCAACTGACTCCATGGCCGATGAAAAGACACAGGGAAGGTTTAGGGATGCTTTCGGCGTGAATAAGAACATCATGCCTTTCAGCAGGCAGCTTGTTACGATTGCTTTTAATTCAAACACACATAAAGCATTATTTGATGAATAGAATCACAGTAAAAGCTCTTGATGTTCTGGCCGATTTTCTGCCGGATCGTATGCAGCATTCTACTTACCAGAAAACACTTAAGGGTGAGGATGCAATTCTAGCAGGTACACTTGAGATTGACGGCGAAAAGGTAGATCCGGAAAAAGATTATGTAGTGCAAAACAACCTCTTCCGGGAAGTCAATCACAAACTAAGGATGAAAAAGGCATTTAAGAAACATGGCAAAAAAGGAGTGATTCATTATTGTAAAAAATTTGTGAAAGCGGAAAAACAAAATGAGCTAACCAATGCTATTGATAGGATCTTATGATTTATAACGAATACACCATATCAATTGAGCGATTTTCCATGATCTACAAAACTGGAAAATTAAGTCTGCTTTCCGTGGGGGGCATTCTCCCGGGCTATGTTTTGAAGGGGAAATTCGCAGCAATCATAAAATTTCTCAATGACATACTCGGAGTCGAAAAACCGGATATGATCAAAGAGATCATCAAGGAAAAGATGTCTAACCTCATCAATAACTTTTTCCCAAATCTATACAATGCACTACTTCTAAATCCTACTAAAGAAATGATTGATTTATACAAATCATATTTCGGAAAGGCTCCGGAAACCAAGGAAGATTTACAACGGATACTCAAAGAACAGGAAAAGCAGATTAAAATATTTAAATCACTTTATCCGGATAAGAAAATTGAACCGGATCAGGAATTTGATTTTGATGCATTTATAAATGGATTGGAATTAACAAGGGGCATTCATATCAATCGAAAGGATATGCTTTACACGTTGGGGCCACATTATAAAAGTGCTATTGAATTAAATAGGGAACGTCAAAAAGTAGCTAAGTAATGGCTGAAATTCAAGATTTTCTATCGAAGAATGCCGAAAAGCAGGTCAAAGATCTCATAAAGGATATGGGTATTTTGTCCAGCAGCTATGCCAAAATGGCTACTGAATCAAAAAAAGTTGATGAACAATTGACCAAACAATCAAAAAACACTGACAGAACCACTGAAAAAGAAAAAATATTAATTGCTATAAGAAAAGAGAGAATCCGGATAACTGAAGCAACCTTAAAAGCGAATGCCAGATTAACCCAGGTATCAAAAGATAGCAATAAAATTCTGATCAAAAAAACCGAATTAATAAAAAAAGAAACCAAGGAGTTAAGAACCCAGGCCAATGAATCAGGCAAGTTTGCCGGTGCATTCAGAAAACTAAATAATAGAAGAACCGAAGCTGCTAGAAAGCTACGGGACCTCACTGTATCTCAAAAAGCATCAACAGCCGAAATAAAAAGAGCTCAGCAAGCATTTGACCGGCTTGATGGCAAGGTTAAAAAAGCGACCAATGCAGTCAGGCAGTTCCAGGGTAATGTAGGCAACTATCCTCAATTGTTAAGGAAATCAACTTCTGCACTGAAGGGGTTTATTGGTGCCTTTGGGTTTTTTGGAGGTATCGCTTTGTTTGCTGCAGCGGTAAGGGGTGCTTTTAACATAGTCAGGGAATTTGATAAACAAATAATTGCCGTTCAAAAAACAACCAACTTATCTAATGCTGAAATAAAGCTATTCAAAAAGGAAGCAATCGCTTTAGGATTAGCTTTGAAAGGGGTTTCTATTCAGGGATTATTAAAGGCTTCTGAGGTCGCTGGTCAATTGGGGGTAAAGGGGCGCGCAAACATTCTGAAATTTGCTGAAGTAATTGAAAAGTTAAAATTAACCTCAGATATTATTGGAGAAGAAAGTGTAAGGAGTTTCGCAAAGTTTATTGAAATTTCCACTGACAGCGTAGAAAATGCCGACCGTTTAGGGTCCGTAATCACAGAATTAGGAAATAATTTCGCTACCTCCGAAAGCCAGATACTTAAAAATACCATAGAAATACAAAAAGGTATTGCCATTTATGATGCAAATGCAGCAAGCGTAATCGGTTTGGGTGCAGCTACAAACGCATTAGGATCAGAAGCAGAACAAGCCAGGAGCGCATTACAAACCACATTCAAAGTTTTAAATGATGGCGCTGCAAATGGCAAGAACCTTGAGAAAATATTGAAACTAACCGGGCAGACAGCCGCCGAATTTAGAGAGGAATTCGGGAAAGATTCTGTTAAGGTATTTCAAAAATTTGTGAAAGGGCTTAGTGATAGTGTGGATAAGGGGAAGAATCTATCCAATACGCTATCAGGATTAGGCTTGGAGCAGAAAAGAACAGAGGCGGTTATTGGCGTATTGGCCAAAAACTACAATGTATTATCTGATGCACTGGAAAGGGCAAATAAAGAGTATAAAACTAACGAAGCTCTAAACAGGGAAGCGGGATTGTCAGCAAAAAGTCTTGATTCCATAATAAAGGATGTTTCAGATTCTTGGGCTGGACTTATTGTAACAATTGAGGATGGGGATAATGGAATAGCAACTTTCATAAAAGGAACATTAGGGGCTTTAAGTACAGCTTTAGAGGGAGTAGCTCTTATAATAGGAAAATCTGACATAGAATTTGCAAATTGGAAAAAAGAAATAGAAGGTGACAATCTTGGTTTATCAGAATTGGGATCGACAATTGAAACTACGAAAAAACGAATTGCGGGATTAACTACATTTGTAAATAAATCAAAAAGAGCTTTTATAACATTTTCGAAAGAAGCTAAAGAAGCAAATTTAAACTTACCAACCGAAAAACGAAGAGAAGAGGGTAGGGTCAGATTAGAAACATTTAAAAAGGAACTGGCCTTTTTAAAGCAACTTAAAAAAGAGCGAGATGATGCCGCAAAAGCTGCTGCCGAAGAGGAGAAAAAACGTGCAGCTACCGCCGCCGCCGCCGCCAAATTAGAAGCTGATGCTATAAAAAAAGCATTAAATGAACCCTTTATACAACGACAACTCGACCTTGCCACACCAATAGCAGAAGCGAATGTGGAGCTGGCTAAAATGCGTGACATAGCCAAAGATACCAGCCGGTCAGATGTGGAGCGCAACCAGGCTTTAGAGCGAGCAAAAGACCTTCAAATACAGCTTATAGTTTGGGCCAGGGAATTACGAGACCTTAACATTCAAAAATTAGAACTCGAATTCCAGGTAGAGGCCACGGCAGAAAATGCTTTAAAGCTTGAAAAAGCCAAAGCAGATGCAATCACACAATCGGCAAGTGAAGAAAGAATCTTTATTGGTTTGGTGAGAGAGGAAAATAAATTAAGAAAAGAAGCATTAAACGAACAAAGATCACTTCAAGTACAAAAGACGGCCCTGAGAATTGAAGAGCAGGAAGAAATTGAAAAATGGATTGAGGAAGAATTACAAGCCAAAAAAGATTTAAATGCTGATTTAGAAAAAGTAAATGAAGCTAAATTAGATAGCGAAACTGAAAGCCTTGAAAGCCTCAAAGATAAGCTAATTGAAATATTTGGAGAAGATTTTCCGGAAATAGTAAAAGGCTCACTCGATTTAATTGTTGAGCTATTTCAAGGATTCAATGATCTACGCATCCAGCAATTAAGTGATGAAATGACCGCCCTAAATCTACAACGTCAAACCGCATTGGAAAATGCTGAAGGAGACAAAAATAAGGAAGCTCAGATCAATGCCAGATTTGACCGCAAAGAGGCGGCTATAAGACAAAAACAACTCAAAGCAAAACAAGATGCAGCTCTATTTCAAATTGCAATCAGTATAGGAGTAGGAGTTGCCAAAGCACTAGAAGCAGGACCAGGGGCTCCATTATTAATAGCCTTTGCATTAGCATTAGGAGCCGCCCAGGCAGCCTTCGTCAAAGCCCAAAAGGTTCCAAAATTTGGTAAAGGCTCCAAAGGATTAGCGCAAGACACTTACGGCGAAGTTGGCGATGCCGGCCGCGAATTACTCATGTTCCCATCCGGGGAGGTAGGATTGGCGCAAGAAAAAACCAGATTACCCATGCCAAAAGGAACAGTCATTAAATCCAATCCTGAAACGGAAAAGATTCTCGCTGCCAATCAAATGAAAGCCCAAAGGGAAAATGATGTATTAGATAGAAGTTATTACACGGTTTTGGGAATGGCAAATCAAATAGCTGAAGATCGCGAAGTATTTATTAAAGCAATTGCAAAACAAAATCAATATGTATTCAGCGTTTCTGAAAAAGGAGTAAAAGTATTGATGAAAAACAACCGTGGTATTACTACTTACTTAGATAATCGATTCAGATAATGTTACGATTTTTCCTCACATATCGGGACGTTAGAGTCGAAAGTAAACAGGATGGGAAATATGTACCGCCTGAAAACTGGAAGGATATCGAACAGATATTCAAGCGTAGCAGCAAATATGCAGGGATCACATATTTGATGAGTTCCGAATTGCAGTTTGCAGGGCCATTTGTCAACATACTGGATCAGATCAAGGCCAATGGATTAGGCGAAGATGCTTTTATTGAGATATGGAAAAAGGATCAGATTACAAA
>SDBT01001918.1_pt1 | contig 37342 bp, 26 predicted proteins | sample 2277101 | NCBI WGS metagenome assembly SDBT01 (sample SAMN10404973, study PRJNA504765) | marine sediment metagenome | isolation source: marine sediment core GS10_PC15, 103 cmbsf | place: Arctic Ocean: Southern Knipovich Ridge | collected 2010 | reverse complement strand
ATCATAACTTGTGGTGGATGGCTCATGTTAGGAAACATATTCTTTAGATTGTGATTAACTACAGCCATCTTATGAATATTAGCTGGTCCTTTTAAATTATAAGTTGTGAATTGATTTAGGTAATTATCTAATTCGTTTTTAGAAATATGCTCGTTTGATGGCAGTCTTTTTCTATTACGGATTTTATGAAGTATTTGTCTGTTCCAGGTAGCTTGTGCAATATTGGCTTGTTTAACACCGCCACCGGTTCTTTTATCTAACTTTTCTGCAGCATCAGTTACAGCTTCTTTATCTGCTTTAAAATTTTGAGTAGCTTGACGATTTTCTTCTTCAACAGCTTCATCTAAAGTTTCACCAGTATCATCTTGATTAATAGCTTCATCTTTAACAAATTCTTTTTCTTTGGCAGATAGGACTTCATTTTCTATTTTAGTTAAATTGTCCAATACTTTTTCTTCAACAGCTATTGTAGCTGCTTTTACAGCATCCTTATACGCTTTTGTTCTCTTATCGGTAGATATAGTAGGAACAACTTCAAAACCTTTATCAGTACGTGTTATATCAACTTTATGAGTGTCTTTGATTTCATCTAAATCTTTTTTACTTAAATCATCAATAATACTTTCTTTACGAGTTGTTTTTTTAGGAGTGCTTAATATCTTTTTAACTATTCGTCTTTGAATATTTTCTTCATTAAGTTGTCTAACTTGTTCCTGGACAGGAGTAAGTTCTTTTTCTTCATTAATAAGATCTGCAACAATATTTAAAGCTTTATCAGTAATATCTTTATCAGTAACTTCAGGAGTTTTTTCTTCTGGTGCTTTGAAAGTTTTACCAACCTTGGCTTTTTGTTCAGACGCTTTTTTTTGTTTAGCTTTTGCAGTTTCTTCTGCTTCTGCAGTTTCTTCTTTAGTAGGTTCGCCTTTGATTTTTTCTTTAACCTTATCAACAATTTCATCAGCCTTTTCTTTGGCTTTTTTAACCACTTCAGATTCAACTACCTTCTCAACAGTTTCTTTAACTTTTTCACCAGTTTTGGATTCTTTAAAATCTTTAACTTTTTCTTTAACAGTTTCAGCAGTAGATCTTCCTTTGCTAACGATTTTATCATATATGGATTTACCAGTATCTTTTAATTTAGCATAAGTATATCCTGCTTTATCTGTTTCACCTTTAGTAGTATATTTATAAAATTGTAAATTAGAAAGTCCACCAATTACCATTTGTTGTCCGTACTTATTAGTAATTGTTTCAACACTTAAAGGATCTACTTTTTTACCTAATATTAGGTTGGCTTGATTTTGTTGTGCTTCAGCTAATAGTATTGCTGCAGCTTTTAATTCAGTATCAAAAATAGCTTCAATTTTTTCTATTTCTTTAATTTTATCATTTTCAGACATTCCTTCGTCTGCCTTGATATCTGCTATATTTTGATCGGCTTTAGCTTTATAACCCTCTATCATCATTTCAGCAGTATTCTGAACAACAACATTATGCATTAGAGCTTCTTTACCTTTTACATTAAGACGATCAACTTTAGCATTAGCATCTTTCATCTTGTTATAAATATCATCTAAACCAGCTTGTTCTTCTTCTGTAATATTTCCGTTTTCAACAAAACTGTTTACAAGTTCTTCATATAGATCTTCTCTATCATCTACTACAAGGTCAGAAATACTTTGATTGATAAAAAATTCTTGCTGTCCAAGGGCTTCTTCAGAACCTTGTTTATTAACTATTTCAGATAGATTAATAGTTCTGTCATAAATTCTATATGAGTCGTCTGCAGATTTATTGAAAAGGTCTTTAACATTAAAGATACCACCACCCAATGCTCCTACTGCAGCAGAAAGTACTCTTGTAGCTTCATTTTCTTTAGAAGTAAAGAAAGTATAAAAATCATCTAATGCTAAAAGATCGCTATCATCAACGCCAGTTTTTTTAGAAATAGCTTTCATTTTAGCCCATTCTTCCCAAGACTCTTGATATTGTTCTTCAAATCCTTCAGCCGCAGCTTTACCTGCAAGTTTACCAAGTCTTTTAACCATTGGTGAAACATTGTAAGCAAACATCTTACCAATGATTTTTGATTGTTGTCCTTTAGTCCAAGTCTTTGCACCTTTAGAAACAGGATTCATTCCTCTTAATGCTTTCCATCCACCACCAAAAGTCATTCCCCAAGAAACCATATCAATACCTACCCAAGCAGCATTATTCTTCATAGTACTTGCAGCCATTTCTCGTAAGTCCTCGTCAGTAAATACTCTTTCTCCTTTGTCGTCTAATAAGTCTTTATTAGAATTTATTACTTCTGCAGAGTTTAACAATCCTGAAAAAGCATTACCGGCAATACCACCACCAATAGCTCCAGCAATTTGTTCTCCTAATTTAGTGATACCACCACCTTCTGTAACAAGTTTTCCTGCAAGTCCTTTACCTGTTTTAAATACAGTTCTTTTATTTGCTATTTGAGCACTTCTTCCAAGAACTCCACCAACATTTGCTTTGCCAATTTGTTTTAAACCACGTCTTGCTAATGCAGAACCACCTTTAGAAAGTAATATGAATTCTGCAAGTTGAGGCATCATTTCAGCTACATGAACACTCCAAAATTTTGGATTCATTAAACTGCTCCAGGTAATATTTTCAGCTTTAATATCTTCAGGTAAATAAGATTTAAATCTATCTGCAAATTCAGTACCGGATTCTTGTAAGGCTCTTGAAAGCATAGTTCCATCAACAAGATCTTTGGAGAATAAAGCACCAAGAGTTTGAAGCATATCACCAGTACCTTTAATAAAGTGATTACCAATTCCACGCATTAAGCTTGTACCAACTTCTTCGACAAATCCTTTATCGGAATAAGCAGGACTCCAAGAATTGGGATCTTCAAATAAATCTCTTGTATTTTTACCTGCTATTGGTCCTAAATTATTATCAGAATAAGCTTGATTAATTTGTGCTTTGTTTGCTTTTGCATTACCTGTGGCACTACCTGATAAGTTTAATCTTTCTTCACCAAAAGTATCAAGAGATTGTTCACCTATTGGTGTTTGGATCTCGCCTTCTGTTGGTTTTTCTTGATCTTCTTTTTCTTTAAGTAGGTCTTGTTCGTAAATCTCTAATAAATCTGGCATAATAAATTGAATTTAATTTTCACTTTCCATTAGGGAAAGTACTTGTGCCCATTTTTGAGCTATTTCTGAATTTCTACGTTTACCTAAATTGGATTCTGTAGAATTATTCATATTAGTGAGCCAAGTGTCTATCATTCTTTCAGGACTGTTTCCCTGTGTATCATAATCTTTTAAATTATCTTCTATACCACCATGTATAGCAGAAGTGGTAAATAGATTTTTATCAATAGCTTGTTGAACTTGTTTAGGATAAACGTTTGGATCTCCTTGTGGAAATTCTGCATTACGTATATTGCTATTTCTTACATAATCAAAAGCCATATAAAAAGCTTTCATCATAGGATATCTATTTTCTTGTCCGGCACTACCAGCTCCATAATAAGTTTCGCCTTCAGATTCAAATACAGGATCTTGGAATACTTTTTCTTCCATAGCTTTAATAGAACCTCTTAATACGATTTCATCTTCTTGTAACATTTTTTCACGTAAGTATAATTCTTGTGCTGAACGTTTATCTTGTTCTACGGTTTCCGTAAGATCATCATCATCACCTAAAGCATTAGAGAATACAGTTTTAATTTGTGGATCACTCATATCAATTTCTCTATAGAAGATATTACCATCTTTGTTTTCAAATGCCATTACAGTAGTCATTATTGTTTCTGAATCACCATATGCTTCATCGAGTTTAGCAGAAGATTTTTTATCTAAAGTACCATCATCATTATAAGCATTTACAAGTAATGCTTCTTCACCATTATTACTTGCTATTTTTGCTTTAAGAGCTGTAGTAACTCCTAATAGTTTATAGTTACCTTTATGTTGATCGTCAAGTTTAAATTCGCCAGTAAGTTTAACACCATCCATTCTGAAATCACTTTCGCTTGGTTCAAATCCAACTATTTCACCATTTAATATTTCTTGGTCAAATAGGCGTTCAGCAATTTCTTTAGTATTATGAGGTAATATTCTATGAGCTTCTTTTAATCCCATCATATCTCTTGAAAAATAACCAATAACTCGTGCTGCAGTATCAAATACTCCAACATCTTGTGGATCGGCAAAATCTGTAGGATCTGGTCCTTGTTCAGTTAAGTTTCTTCTTCTTGATTTAGGTTCAAAAGCACCACCAAGAAGTTTAGCAAATGATGGATTATCTTTAGATAAAGCTTCTATCATATTACCATCATATTTTTCGTTGATATCTTGAACACTTAAACCACCATCTATTTGTGATTTAAGAGTATTTAATTGACTTAAATAACTGTTTTTATAAGCAGTTGCTTTAGTTTGTCTATTTCTTGATTCTCTTGCTTTACGAACTCTTTCTGCAGTAGCAAGTCTTAATCTGATAGCATTACTTCCTGTTCCACCATATCCCATTTTTTTAGCAAAAGCATATATTTGAGCATAACTTGGCTCACCTCTTTCTGGATAATTGATTTTATAATTAGCTTTGATTTTCATCATATTGCTTCCTTGTGAAAGTATTTTTTCTAAAGGAATTTCAGTACCATAATCAAAGTTGGAAGATGGTGGTATTTCTATTTCAGCAAGTATTCCTGAATAAGTGATTTGTCCACCAAATTCACTACTTTCATAATCTTCTAATGATTGTTGATCAGTAGGTGCTAATAAATGTCCAAGTCCTTTTTCTTTTATTTCAATTATTTTGGCTAAATTCTTTTTATTTTCTTCATATCTTACAGCTTCAGGAGAACGCATTATATCGTTTGTAATTCTATTCATAATAGAAAGTCCACCCTTTTCCATAAAACGCTTACGAGAGCCACCATTATCTCGCATATGCACTGAAACTTGTTGTTGAAACATTCCAATTCTTTTATTAATAGCAATTCTATCTTTTTCTAAAAGTTTGTCGGACATTGCATAAGCACGTTCATACATAAGTTGCTCTTGTTGTTGAGCAGTAATTTCTTTGGTTCTATCAGTTTGAATACGTTCATCCATTCTTTCCAGAACAGATAAATCACTCATAGCCGATTCGGTTGTATTTATATTTTGTGCAAGTCCTTCTAATCCTACTACTGCCATAATTAGTTATTTTTTAATAGTTCTTCAAATGGATTTGGTATTCCTGGTAAATTCGGATCTACAGGTGGTGGCGCTAAAGTTAATGGTGCTGTTTGAACTGGAGTTAATTTATTCGTTCCAAGTTTTAAAGCATCTAATAATCCTTGTGTATTGATTTTAGGAACAGTTATATCGTTTGTACCAATATCTATTCCTTGTGCTTTAATATTTGTATCAATTAATTTTTGAGGACCATTTATAGCAACTTTTCTACTAACATCTAATAATCCAAAATCTTCATCCTTAATAGCTAAATCTAAATTTTCCATATTGGTTTTTGATAAATCTTTATTTGGATTGTTTTCTAAATAATCTAAAAATTTACCTTGTACATTTTTATCTTGTGTCTGTGCCATAAGATTATCAAATGCTAATTTTGAATTAGGATTTAAGTTTTGGAATCTTTCTTGTAATCCTTTATCAGTTTCATATCTTGAATTAGCATCTGCTTTGTTAAAATCGTACCAACTTTTAGTGCCTTCTTGTGAACCAGAACCATCATCTTTCATTTTTGGATCAAAACCAAACATTTTTTGCATAAGTAAACTTCTATACATATCATTAGCACTTCCCGGGCCATTTTCTTTTTGATATTTTAAAGCTTCCATCATTTTAGCAAAACCTGTAGTGGCCAATCTTTCACCCTGAAGCTTTTTACGATATGCTTCTTGATATTTAATACCATGATTAGCAATATCTCGACGAGTATCAAAATCATTAATGTATTCAATAGCTTTACCGTATTGTGCAAAGGCTCGATCTTTAGCCTCATAGTCTGCAACTTGTATTCCCACAAGTCCTTTGTTTTTTGCTTGTTCTAAAGCACCTAAATTACCTAATACGAGAGCTCTATTACCTGCAGAAGCACGAACTATATTTGCTAATCCACCTTGATATGCATCAGCTAATTTGTTTTTCATAGCGGCTTCTATTTCTGCAGGAAGTCCTTCTTTAGACTTGTTCATTAAATCTGCAGTAAAATTTCTCATAGCTTCAGAAACATCTTCAGTACGCAATGGTAGTTTAGCTTTTTTAGCTTGTGCATTACCAATAAGTCCTAAAGACATTCCAACTACAACATCTATATTAAATTCTTTTTTACCTGGAACATAATTGAATTTATCATCAGTTAATGAATTTAATGCTAATGAAGTTTTGAAATATTCTTCAGCAAGTCCTCTATTTGGATTTTTAGGATCTTTTTTAGGAGTTTCTTCTTCTTTGGCATCTTCTTTTTCCTTTTTAACTTTTTCTTCTTTTTCTGGTTCTACTCTTGGCTTTTTTGGTTTAAGATTTTGAGGATCTATTTCAGGTTTTACTACAAGAGTTTTAGGCTTTCCTTTACTTTCTAAAGTAGTTTTTTGGTCAGCCATAGCACCACTTTTTAATTTGTCAGGAATTAAATCACTTATAGATTCATAAAACTTATTGCCAAAAGTTTGAGTATGTGAAATATTAATCTCTCCAGAATGATCTAAATCAAATAATTTTTTAGAAAAGTCTTTAGCATAATGTTGTGGAATATAAGCTACTTCAACTTCTTTTCCGGTACTACCTTTTCCACCACGTACTCTCTTTTTAGTAAGCATTGCATCTTTAAATAAGTCTGGATAGTCTTCCATAGCCTTATCAAGATCACCATCAGCATTTTTATCTGTTATAAAAGAAATACTTTTGGATTGTGTGAATTTATTTCTTGTAGTTCCTTCAAGAACTTTTTCTAAATTTCTTGCTGAATTAAACTTTTCTTCATTAGCAACATTGATTTTTTTTATATGCTCATTGATAATATCTACATTCCCTTTATCAAAAATATTTTGATAAAGTCTTTTTCTTAATGCTTCTTTAGATCCTTGTTCAATATCCATTGAATCAATTTTGGCTTCTTCTTTATTAAATCTTTCTATTATAGATTTTTTTTGTTCATCTGTTTTAAATTGAGCAGCATCAATATTTTCTAATTTGAATTCTTTTTTAGTTTTATTAAACTTATTAAGATATTCTATACCAGACATATTATTTGCTTTAGCACCATTTTCGCCTTTAGTTTTTTTACCAGAAAGTGTTCCTGTTGAGATTTGAGATTTTGCATTAGGATATCCTTGAAAATGAATTACAGCTCCTACTTCATCTAAACTAAAATTTTTAGGGTTATTTTTAAGCAATGTTTTAGCTTGTTCGTATAATTTTGTTTTAGCATAAAATTCAAAAAAATCATCTTGTAATTGAGGATTGTTTTTAAAGTCCTCCATATTTTCTATTTTTCCATAAAGTCCTTTTGAAAATTTTTGAATATTTGGTAACCAACTTTTTAAAAATTGATACTTTCCTGCAGCAGTAGAATCAGGATTTTGAGAACGATAACCTTTTTCATCTTGCTCAACACCAGCAATTCCTACTTTCATAGTATATATGAATTGTTCTAAAATTTTATCTTCATCCATAACTTACGCATTTAATATTCCTAATTGTTTTTGTCTTAATCCTTTTAAAGCTCCCATAGACATTAATCCTTCAGAACGAGCGAATTCTTCTTCTCTTGTGGCTTTTTCAATTTCTCTGTCAGAAAGGTTTTGTTTACGTTGGTTTTCTCTCCATTCTTTCATAGCTGAAGTGTGAGAAAACGTAGAAACTAATCCACCTCCTACTGCAAAAATTCCTTTTACAATAGGATCTTTAAAACCAAGAGAATCTGCCAGTTGTGCTCCTGTTGCTGCTCCACTCATTATTGCACCACCAGCTTTGCCTGGTCCACCACTATCAGCATCAGTATCAAATTGTCCACCTTTAATATTATCAATCATTTGAAGTCCGTGAGGTGCTGCAGATATACCAGCTCCTACCGTACCACTCGCTATATCTTCAAAACTTTGAGCATCATCAAAATATTCATTAGAAAATATACCATCCCCTTTTGCTAATTTTAATTTTTCAGTAAGTTTTTCGACTGTTTCTAAATCACCTCTATCGGCTGCTCTATCAATTCTATTGCTTAAACGATTTTGTGAACTGTTTTGTCTTTTTTCTTGCCCGGTTATTCTTGAATTATCTGAATCTGAACCTAAACCTAAACCATTATATATATCTAATCCTTGTTCGCCTAATGCTCCAAAACCTTTATCTTGTAATTGTTGTGAAGTTTTAATGGCTCGTTTAGATTTAAATTTGGTTTGTATCATTTCTTTATTAGGATCTAAATCACCGAAACGACTCATAAAATCATTAAATGCATCATCATTGAAATCAATATCTTCTAAAGTATATGGATCATTTTCGTGCATAATTTTTATTATTGGTGGCTATATCGCAGATCATTAAGTACTGCTAATATATCGACTTTATTTTTATTTAAACTTTCAACTGTCATTTCTATATAAACCCAATTTCCTCTAATATCTGAAATACCAAAAACATCAGTAGTTTCATTAATCATTGGTACTGTATGTATTCCTTCTCTAATTTTATACCAATTATGAGTTCCTTCAATTATTCTATCATAACCTAAATTAGATTTACCAAAGATACATTTAACCGGATAATCTATATTAGTTATTATTCCCCATTGTTTATATTGGAATACTTTATCAATGTCAGCATTAATGAAAAGTCCTAATATCATATCAGTTTGTACTGTAAAGAAATTAAGGATATCACCTTTATTAAGTTGATGTAGATTTTCGCTTAATATATCACTTCCAGGATAAGTAGTAATTGGAGCATATATCTTTTCATCAAACATCATAAAGATATCAGCATCAAATTGAATAGGAAACTCTCCATTAAATTTTTGGAAAATTTCATTATAAGAAAGCATAAAATTAGCACCGCTTACTGTTCTAATTCTTATACAGGTTTCTTTATGTTCTTGGTCAAAATAAGCTTCAGTATCAATTATAGGATCTGTTTGAAATCTATTAAAGTATTCTAAATGTAAGAAATTTTGGGTTAATAATGGTTCTTTGATTTTTATGAATTCGACTTTACGTTCATCAAAGAAACAGAAACCATAATCACTTTCTACAGTTGCTCGTCTTATTGAAGTACCATAATTACTTATAATTTTGTGTCCTTCAACTACTGTTCCAGAACCTTGCTGTAAGTTAATTGGATTACCTTCTGCATCACTAATTATTCTATCTGTACCGATATAGATTAATGATGTTTGCTGTTCTTGTATAGCAAAAACTTCTTCATCTTCTTTTACAAAATTTGTTAGATCACCTTTATTACGTTCAAGTTCTGCATAGAAATTATTAGGTTTAAATCTTGTCCAAGCATCAAAAAATTCACCAGCTAATTTAACATCAGATACAGCTATTACGTGTCCTTGATTTGGATCATCACGAAACTTGAATGGTTTTGGAACATAAGTTTTTACATTGTTTTCATTAAAGTAAGTTTTGTTTATAATCTCACCTCTTGAAATATCAAAATTATGAGTTCCTGATTCTCTATAAAATTCATATTGAAATGTTAATTTTGGTTCAACTTGTGTTTCAAGGACTACAACATAGCACCAAGCAGCATTACGTGTCCAAACTTTAATCTCGCCTTTAGCTCTGGCTCCACCATCATTATCATATTCATCTTCTATAATTGGATCATCACCAAAATCGTTTTTAGTTCTAATATTTAAAGTCATGTAAGTATCAGCTCCTACATCAAAGATTTGTGCATTTGTACTTGATTTTAATGTTGGTATAGTTCGACTTAAAGGAATGTATGTGTTTTGACTATAGGCTTCAATACTTCTTCCACCAAATACAGATTCTCTATTATTTCTAAAAAGATTAATTAAAGGAATAGTATCATATCCTTTTACAAATTCAGCACCACTATCATTACTTCCTAATCTAATTTGTGTATCTATATCAGGAAGTGAATTACCAATAAAAACATCTGTAAATAAATCTACATCAGTTTTTATAATAACTGTTTTATAGCCTGGTGAAGTCATAGCAGAGCGAAAAACTTCTGCATTAGCTCTGCCTTGTTGAAGTGTCCATTTTCTTTGATATTGTCCATAAAACCAAGGTTGATTTGCTAAACCAAATGTATTATTAGAAACATCATTATCAACATTAAGAGCAGAACCAGAAATGATTTCACCATAAAGTAATGTTTCATTAGCATCGATATTTATTTGAGCTGTATGCGGTTCATAATTAGCATATACAGAAACATTAATAAAATGACTTTCATAAGTTCCAGAACGTCTATCTTCTCTTGCCGGTCTTGGTAAATCTTCAGAATGATTATCACCTTCAATTTCATCTTCTAATATCTTTCTTGAAAATTTAGGATATATCTCATTACCTGTATTATGTCCATCACTAAAATTACCACCGTGTTCTCGAATTACTTCTGGGGTATGATCAGTATTAAGTTTTCCAACGATGTCTATTTTAGAATTACTTATGAATTGATCAGATATTTTATTATAGTATAAGTCTGGTGAATCAAAATACATTAAAGCTCGATGTGTCATTAATCGTCTATATCCGTTATACGCAACATCTCCTCCATCTGAAAATTGTCTTGATACACCTTCATATTGATTATTTTCTCCAAATTCATCATAAGCTTTAAGTCCATCTTTTTCATAAGTCGGTCCACCATAATAAGGTAAGTTCCATTTATTAGTTACTGCAATAGGCATAGAGTGTTGTTCACTACCATTATGTTGAACTCTTTCAAGTGGAGCAGAAATACCTTGACATATAATAGTTCTATTATCTTCATTACGTTCTACATAAACCATTTGATACATAGGAATTAATGCTTGTAGATCACAACTTAATCGAACTTCAATATGCATTTTAATACCGTGTCCAAATAGAACACCATTCTCTACACTTTGATTAACATATCTTTGACTTGTTATAATAGCATTACCAGCATCGTCTATAGTTGATTTAAGATCGTTTAAGTTAGGAATCATTATATCGCCTAAAGGAATAGCAAAGAAACGTGTAGAATCATTATTGTAAGCTTGAAATGCTAATCTATATAATTCACCTTTAAAACAATATTTTTCTAAAGTTGGTGTAATATAATCTAATAGTTTTCCAGTACCATCATAAATAGAAGTTGCTTCATTTAATAAAGGTTCTTTGAATTCTCTATAAGTTATTCTAATACCTGTACCTTCTGTAAATCCTATTGATTGAGCACCAAATACAAGATTGTTTAAATTTACCGTGATAGGTAAGAACTCAATGTTATTATCAAAATTCTCAATAAATTGAGTATTATTAGACTCAAAAACATAATTGGCCATATCAGTAGGAGTGGCAGGTACAGTAGGGGTGAGTAATAATTGTCCTTGTGCATTTACGATATCTAAATTAGGAAAGAATGTATCCCAATTTACATTATTAGCTTTTTGATCCAATAGCCAAGATATAACTAAATCGTTAATATTAGTATATGCTTCTAATGTTAAAGTTGAAAATGTAATTTCTATTTCATTAGGAACATCAATATTTTTAAATTTTAATATAAGAGGACCGAATGATGAAATCGTTCTATATACTTTTTCTTTAATATAAATTAATGAATCAGTATTTGAAGGATCTATATAACGATAATTCCAAGGTTCCGGATTTATTAAACAATCGTGAGTATCACCATTAGCTTTCCAACCATGTAAAGGAAATAGATGTTCTAAATTATTAATTTCTGTAGGTAAAGGTTCGTTTCTTAAACCACCAGCAATAAGTTTATTTTTTTTAGAAGAAAAATCATTACAGAATTTCCAAGTATTTTTAAAATCAATAATATCTTTATAAGTAATATTATCAGCAAATTCAGGTTCATTACCAAAATGTTGAAATTCTACTACAGTACCAGATGGTTTTCTTCCTAAATTTCTTATAGCAGTTGGTGGTCCTTCAGCTTCATATTCTAAAGCAATACATTCTACTTCTCCTGTAGATTCAGCATTAATAATATTGCAACGGACTTTAACGGACTTGTTAGTTAATTCACTAATATTACCACCACGATATTTAATTGCAGCATCTTCTACTTTAATAACAGCATAAAATGAAGATGGTGAAAATTCACTTAACTGTCCATTTTCAGAAATTATTCTGTAAACATATAAAGACTTCATTGTTTTTAATTGTCCACCTGAATCAATTGATACTATTTCTGGTTGAAGTAATACATTATTTAGTATTTGATTAAACTCACTTTCTGTTCTATAACCAAGTGAAGCATCCTTTATGTTTACAACTCTACGAAAATTGATAGCATCAGTATAATATACTCGTTTGTAAAATTCATTTTCATCAACACCATCAGTAGTAATTTTACTGTTGATATGCCAATTTTGAGTACCAACCCATAATAAAGTTCCTTGTAAGATATATGCAGAATCTAATTTTAATGTATAAATACAATCATAATATTTTGCGTTATTAACAGGAATTTCATTAGTATTTAAAGCGCAAGTAAGTTGATTGGGAACATTAGCGTTTTCAGTATAGTATTCGCCAAAATTTATTTCAGTAGGAGCTCCACTATCATCACAAGCAAAATCAGTGTCAAAGTCTGCTGGATTTACTGCAGGACTTTCAACTTCATAACAATCTTCATTAATAGAAGTGTTATCAGTAATTTCAGTACTAATGGTTTGTGCAACATTGTTATTTGCATCATCAATTAAATTGAATGAGTTGGCTATTAAATTAGTTGTACATATCGTTTCTACAGAACCACCTAATGTTGCACTTTTAAGACATTTTGCAAAAACTATTATTTCATCTTTAAATGAATAGTAACCAAGATATCTAACTATTTCTGGATTATTATAAACAAGTTTAGTTCCTTTACCTCCTGAAAATGATAAAACACCATTCTTTGAATAAAGTCTACCACCAATTGCTTTTTGGTAAGTATTTTTTCTTTCGACATTATCTGTAATGTCAGTAGAATAACCACCTTCTAAACTTCTTGTTTTTTTAAAATTAATCATATTACTTAATTAATAAACTTAAAATGACGAGTACTAAACCACTACTACCTATTAAGACATTTTTAAATTTTTCTTTTCTAATTTCTTTATCTTGAACATTTATTTGTTCATTATATGTTTTAATTTGAGCTTCTAAATTTAAAAGCATTTTATCTTTAACAATTAATTGTTTTTCTAACAAAGCAATCATTTCTCTTGCTTGACCTAATAACTGTTCGTGTAAATTAATTTCTATTAAAACAGCTTCATAAGTTTGTATTGTTGATACTATCTCTACTTTTTGTTCTCGACTTATGCCTGTGATTTGAGAGTATGCTGTCGAGTTTATTGTTAGTGTAAGTAGCAACAATACCAGGAATCGCATCTGTTTCATTTTGTTGTTTATTTAATTGTTCTGTCGTTTTTTTTGTACGCCATCTAATTTTAGGTTTAAGGTTTTCTAAACTGTCATTTTCATATTCTAAAACAGCAAATTGCATTATAATAGAATCTCGTTCTTTTTCAATCTTTTCAATTTTTTGTTTATAATTAGAATTTCCAGTATATAAAAAATAAGTTCCAACTAAAACTGCAAGGATTAAAATTATTATGACAATATTTTTTTGCATTCTTCTATTTTAAATTTTTCTCTTAATCTATATCTACGAACCCAAAGTTTAACTTCTCTACCGGTTGGTTTAAAACTTTTTTGAGAAAATAAATCCCAATATGCATTTATAATCATATTTAAATCTCTTGTTCCTTTTTGAGTTATATTGTTTAATTCCATTCTTTTAGTAATGCATAATCAACTGTTTTTTTTCGTTTCCAAGTAGCATTAATTAGTAATTTATAATCACTCATTCTATTCCATACTTGACAAGCAAAACTCCATCCATTAATATTTTGTTTTATAATCTCACTAAATGGATCATAATCTACTCCATGCATATTAGCCCAAATATTCTTATAATAAAGTTTTCCTTGTTCTTCGGATTTTTCATCTTTGTCTTTATCACGATAAAAGAATATAGGTTTGTTTGCTCGTAGAGCTTTCATTTTGCCTTTATGAAGCCCTGGCTTAAAACAATCTTTAATATGTTGATTGGTTTTCCATACTGCAGCTCCTTCTAATTTGTATTGATCATATTTCATTAGAGCTGTTTTTCCAACATTAGTTGTGCCGGTACTCCACATTATAAAACTTGGTCCATCATAGACATAAAATTTATCATCAAATACATTGTATTCATCTTCTAAAGACTGTACGCCTATAATAAGATACTTTCCTATATTGGGTATTTTACCTCCAATAATCTCAACTTTTTCTAAAAGTTCTTTGTCTGTGAATTGTCTAATATTGCTCATTATCTTGAATCCTTATGATGTTTTCTAATTTCTTTTAATTCATCGAGAATTTGTAAATTAATACCCTTTTGAATAACTCCATCTTTTATAAATTCTTCCATTTGTTGTGTTTGAATTAAATCTAAAGAATCTCGTCTATTTCTGGATTTCATTCTATGAACTTTATCTTCTGCATCGGCTATCCAAAATTTATTAATAGTATCAAAAGCTTTATTTAAGGCGACTTGTATTGTATCTAAATGTTTGCCTTGTGCTTTAATAGTATCTCTTGCCATTAATTGTTGATACTTACTATAAGGAGCATCTACAAGCATTTTAGTTTTTACTCGTTGATCAGAACTTTCAAACATTAATTGTTCTCTTTCATTTTTAAGTTCTTGTTTAAAGGCTCCCCATTCTGATGAAGCTATTAATACAAACCAAATTGCTCCTGCAAAAGCAAGTAAACTTAATAACCATTTTGCTATAATAGCAATTGGATGTCTGTCTTTATCTGCTATTTTATTTCCCATTATTTTATTTTTTGATTAATAAATGCTTGAACTATTATATATATAAGAGCAGATACTCCAGCTCCTATAAGTCCAAATATACCTGCAGTAGTTTTAGCTGTAGCTTTTTCTACTTTTCTTGCAAGAATTACATTAGCAATTGCTTTTTCGTTGTCATGAACAGTTTCAACTAATCCTTTGCTATTTACTCTTTTATCGCTTTCAAGAATGAATAAAATTCGATTACAGGTGGTTTCCACCGTTTTAATTCTTTTGTCTAAACCTTCCATTGTTGTTTTCATTATTAAATTTGATATCCCAATTTAATTTAATAGCGATTAATTATTTTTTATTCCATCTTTCTCCAATAGTAAATCCAATAGCTCCTAATCCAGCACCTAATTGTGCATATATTATTTGAGTTGGTATAGCTTGATAAGTTCCTTCTTTTATAAGAATCCATAAACTCATAAAACATGATATTCCAAAAGCAATCCAAGACATTATTAATCCTGAAACTATTAATACTCTCGCCCATTTTCTTTTTGAACTTACTTTACCATCTATATCTTTATGTATGCTCATTATAAATTCGTTAATACTTGTTGTATTTGTACTCCATCTACTAAAGCAGAATCACCATTGATATCATCAACAGTTATTGTAATCTCTCCTACTGCTGGATCTGCTGTTTCAAAAACAATAGTATTTAATATTTCGATTTCTCCTTTACCTAATTTGTCTAATTTAACAGCAATAATAACCGTAGTATTAGCAAAGTATTCTGTTTGAATTCCATTATAATCTATAGTAACAGAATTCCATTGATTTAATGCAAGGAAAGGTGAAAGTATGGCTATGGTAATATTAGCTATTCCAAAAACATGTCCTTTACTTACCTCAACTATTGTTGTTTCTTCTTTTACAGTATAATCTACAAATAGTCCACCACCAGTATCAAAAGATTCTATAAATGTTACTAATGAAGCTGGAGTTAATATTCCTATGATAGCGAGAGATACTATATCTAAATCTAAAGTATAAATAGTAATCTCTGCAGTATTATCTTCACCTACTTTATATCCTAATTGAAAATAAGGATCTCCACCACCTTCAGCAAGAGCTGTAAAATCTGAATAATAAAGATCTAATATGGTTAATCGTCTACCAACTTGTGCTTTTATTCCGTTTATAAGTAATCCTGGTATTCCAATTAAAAATATTATTTCAATCCATTCAGTAACATCATTTAAAGGAAGTGTGTCCAAAAGGTTAATAACATCTAAATTGTTAATAACTTGGGAAACATTAGAACTTGCTGGATTTGCTGATACTCCTTTCCATCCAAGACGTATTAACGCTTCATTACTTTCCAAGTTATTAACATTATCTACAACTTTATATAAAAAAGGAGTTTCTAATGATAAATCATCAAATCTTGATGTTCTTTCAAATGTCAATAAATTTTCGTCTGCTATAGGATATAAAGTATCAACTACAAGAGTAACAGCATTGATTTTTGAATCAACAGCATTAGGATCTGGTAGCGTTTTAAATTTAAAATGTGTTATTGCAGTAGGCATTTAATTTTCTTTTAATGTATCATCTAAAATTTCAATTTCAAATTCATCTTCTGTATTTTCATCAGCTTCAGTATCACCTGAAAATAAAGGATAAATAGCAGCAAGATATTTTTTTCTTGCTTCAAAACCTCCATATTCATCTGAAGGCCATTGAACAGTAGCTATTACAATATCTTGTCCTACAAATGATATTTCTCCTAATGATTGTTTTTTAATAAGTAATGAGTTATCTGCATCACCTTTTTTCTTTTTTACTACAAATATTATATCTGTTATATCAGCTCCATTAAGTCCAAAACGTGTATTATAGTCTGTGAAATCTAAAGTAAATTCTAAATCTCTACTATCGTTTAATATTCTTTTTATTAATCTTGACATATCGTTATTTTTTGACAGTTAAAAGTTACAACATATTTTGTATATGTATAATCGACTTTATATTGAGTAGTTTTATAGGTTACTGCAAATTTAGGGTTTTCATTATAAGTAACTCTATAAGTACAAGGTCGAGGTTCTGGATTGTCGCCCATAATACCTGCAACAAAGGCTCTGCCAAATATAGATCCTTGTAATTTACCTGTTGCAGTAAGTGTTCCATTGACTACCACACTACCACCTATAACTCCATAAATAAGATCAGTATGATCTCTTAAAGTTCCTATTACAGTAGCAATACCTTCAGAAAGTCCTTGCATAGCTTTTCGATGTCCAAGAAAGCCTGAAACAGTAGCTTGTCCTTGTGCTGTTCCAAATATTGAATTTTCATCTGTATTCAATACTCCTTGAACTACTGCCAAGGCATTTATTATTCCTTGCATTTGTCCTTTTCCGAGAAGTGTTCCGGAAATTATTGGATCTGAATTAGAAGCTCCTTTAAGCGTTCCGCCTGTAGAAGTCAATACTCCTGTTACTATAGAAATACCATTTATAATTCCAACTAATTCTTGACTTTGTTCTAATAAACCTTGTAGTGTAGTACCAGCATCAAGTGTTTCACCAATTAATGCTCCTCTACCAGTAAGAGTACCTGTTACAGTAGCAATACCAGAAATAATTCCAATTATAGGGGTTGGTACATTAGTTAAATTTCCAGTAACAGATGCAATCCCATTAATAATTCCTTGTAATTGACCTTTAGCAGTAAGCACTCCAGTAACAGTTGCAATTCCAGTTGTAGCACCTATTAATTTATTAGTGGCTAATGTTCCTATTAAAGTTGTAATACCATTAATTACACCTTCTAATTGACCAATAGCTGATAATACACCTGTCGTTGTAGAAACGACATTAGATACTCCCTGTAGAAGTCCTTTGGCTATTAAAATACCTTGTACAGTAGCAAGTGCATTGATAATACCTTCAAGTTTACCTTTTGCGGTAAGTGTACCCGAAGTAGTAGCAATTCCATTTATAATACCTATTAATTGATCTGTAGTTAATAATCCGGAAGTACTGGCAATTCCATTTATAATTCCTACAAGTGATCCTTTACCTGTTAATACTCCAGAAGTAGTAGCTGCAGCATTAATAGCTCCAATTAAATCATCAGTAGATAATACACCAGTAACAGTAGCAATACCATTGGAAATACCTGCCAATGATCCTTTAGCAGTTAATATACCTTGTATAGTTGCAAGTCCGTTTATTTGTCCAACTAATAATCCTTTACCTATTAAGATGCCTTCTGTAGATCCTACTCCATTAATAATACCGGATAATAATCCTTTTGCTGTTAATAATCCTGTAACAGTGGCGAGTCCATTAGATGCTCCTAATACATTTCCAATAGCAGTTAAAATACCCTGTACTGTTGCCGAACCGTTAGAAGGACCAAGTAAAGCTCCTTTAGCGGTTAATATTCCAGTTATTGTTGCAAGACCTGTAATTGATGCGAGTATAGGATCATTCCCTGGTGCTGCATCAGTAAGAACACCGACTACTGTTGCTTTACCTGAAATAACACCTACTGTTAATTTTGCTCCTTCTGTTGGTTTTAAATAAAATCCTGCTACATCGTGGTATTCTGATTGAGAAGTTCCCCATATACAAGCTGTAGGCTTGGTAGTTCCTGATACATCAATACTGGCCGCAGCAAATTCAGCATCAGATCCAACTGCAGTAGCAGTTCTATTATCTTCAGTAAAACTATTTGCTGTAAATGCGTTTATAGTATTATCTTCTACACAAAGTAATGCTATAGCAAGCCTATTTGGACCTAAAGCATCACCAATCCAATCTGGTGTTTGAGTAGAGGATTGATTTTCACCACTTGTTAAATATTGTTCATATGGAGTTCCTGTTTTTACACATCCTGAATAACGATGCATAATTCCTGCAACTAATTGACCATTACTTGAAGCTGAAGTGAGTGTTTCCGTTCCTGTTTCTGTACCATCAGCACGTTTCCAATACATTGAAACTGTAAGGTTTGTAATTCCTATAGCATTATTAATAACATTCCAATCAGTAGGTGTTGTAAATGTATCATCATCAGCATCCATTACTACTATAAATAAAATATCATCAAGATTTACTGTTGCTGGATATGGAACATCACATGAAGCATCAATACCGGTTCCTATAGTTCCGCTATCTACATAATTAGGTGCCGGACCTGTTTCTCCAATAGCACATATTGTAGCTGATACGGTTGCTGCTCCAAAGACTGAACCAAAACCATGTGCTTTTTTAATCATTACTCCTTCAATAGTAGCAATTCCATCAACGGATGCTAATAAACTTCCTTTAGCTGTTAAAATACCTTGAACAGTGGAAATTCCATTTAAAGAACCTATTAAAGCCTGGTTAATCAAATCTCCATCTACAGTAACAAGTGCATTAATTATTCCGACTAATGAACCTTTACCTGTAAGTATTCCTTGAACTGTAGATAATCCGTTAATAACTCCTAATAGTGGAGCTTTTCCTAATAGTATTCCAGAAGTACTTCCAACACCATTAGAAACACCAATTAAAGATCCTTTGGCTGTTAAAATTCCTTGTACTGTTGCAGATCCATTTATAACACCAAATAGATCATTTGTTGTAAGAAGTGCTTGTACTGTGGCAAGAGCATTGATAACTCCTAACAATTCACCTTTGCCTATTAAAATACCGGAAATTGTAGTAAGTCCATTGATTGTTCCTAATAGCGGACCTTTGCCTATCATAAGACCATCGACTACTGCAGCTCCATCGGAAGATCCTATCAAATCACCAATAGCTTGCATTATTGCTGTTAATGATGCAATCCCATTCGATGCTCCTAATAAAGCTCCTTTACCTGTAAGCACACCAGTAAGTGTTGCAACTCCATTAGAAGGTCCGAGTAAAGATCCTTTTGCTGTAAGAATACCATTTACTGTAGCTACTCCATTTATAATACCAATTAAAGCACCATCGGCTATTAAAATACCAGTTATTGTTGGAATAATATTAATAGCTCCAACTAAAGCACCTCTACCAGTTAAAATTCCTTGAACGGTAGCTGCTCCATTGATTATTCCATCTATAGGACCACCTGCTGTTGTAAGATCTCCTGCAGTAACAGAAATACCATTAATTACTCCAATAAGAGTACCTTTTCCTGTTAATATACCTGATACTGTAGCTACACCATTAGAAGGTCCAAGTAAAATTCCATTAGCTTTTAAGATACCTTGTAATGTAGCTATACCATTAGAAGATCCGAGTAGTTCACCTTTTCCTGTTAATATACCGGTAATAGTAGTGGCTCCATTAATAACTCCGAGTATAGGTTGTCTACTGGTTAATACTCCAGTAAGAGCAGCTATACCATTAGAAGGTCCAGCTAATTTACCTTTTGCAGTAAGCACTCCTGTAAGAGAAGCAATACCATTAATAACTCCTGCAATATCACCACCAGCAGTTATTTCAAAACTCCTTATCGTAGTCCAATCTGACCATTGATTAGTTCCTAAATCATCCTTTGCTCTTGCTCTCCACCAATATTCGCCATCAATTAATCCACCATCTTCTTTAACTTCAAATATTGTGTCTAATGAACTTTGGTCAACCCACGTTGAACTTATAAAATGGCATTTATTTCCATCGTGTGATGGGGAAGAAACATCAAGACCAACATCCACCGAATTTCCAACGCTACTTCCTAAACTCTCTATTGCTATAATATAAAATGTTCCTGCAACTAAATCAAATACTGTCGAGAAATTAAATTCAGTCATTACATAAGAACCTGTAAGGCTTGAAGCGGCTATTGTGTCCGATGTTGCTAACACGCTTCCCGTTCCCTTTGAACTTGAGCCATAAGTGCCTGTGTGAGCATAAAGAACGGCAGTAATATTCCCTGTCGGCGAACCCGTTTTTTTAAGAAAGAAACTCGCTTTTTTCAACCCACCACCGATTGCAGTAAATGATTGACCAACTATTATAAGTGTTGCCGTCATTTGCTGAACGGTATCTCTATTGCTCGACGGGTAATTATCACGCAGGTTTAAGTCTTGAACAGTGTAATCTATCTTATCGGGTTGGTCAAAAGGATGTGTATCAGCACCATCGGTTGTATTAGTAAACGTTGCATCGGGTGTTACTGAAAGTTTGTCTAATTCTATTGCCCTGCCGAAAATAAAAAAAACAGCATCAATACCACTATCAGCACTCCATACTTTCGTTGTCCTGTTTCTTAAAGCAAGATTACCACCGTGTGTTGGTGTTGTAGAATCTACGCCAACCTCCGTGTGATTACTCGAATCACCACCACTAACTTCAATAATGATACAATATTTAGTTGTATTTACTAAAGTTATTGCTTGATTAAATACAAATGACGTTAACACATAAGACGTGGTTAATGTAGCCATATCAATCACATCGGAAATAGCCAACGGTGTTCCTGTTGGTAAAGATGAAGTTCCAAAAGTACCTGAATGAGCAAATATCTTTAAAACCATATCTCCCGAAGGTGTTCCGTTTTTTCTTAAATAAAGTTCACATCTATTTCCCACTTTGCCATCACCCGTGAATGATTGTGAAACTGAATCATTGGTAACTCCTACGCTAATAGCTTCAAAAGTGTTTTGATTTGTTTCATCGTAAGAATCTACCGTCGCCTCTGTATTTAATATTTGAAACTGATATTCTAAATCGTCGTCATTTGCATCCGAGCCTGTAAATTCTAATGTTGGCGTGTCGTCTACACCAAAGTCGTGTGCATCAGCTGTAACAGGAACTATTGTTGGTCGGTTTGTGTCGGGAATCATATTAAATGTAGTAACAGTACTATACTCACTTGTGCCTGTTGTATATTCACCCGCATTTGCTCCACCCCCGCCTAATTTTGTTTCAAGAATTAATCTACCATCACTACCTACTGTTGTAGTTTGATTATCCCTCTCTGTCCATTCTGCATGTGAAAGTCTTGTAACGTCAACATTGTCTTCTATAACGTAAAAAGCTACTAATAATAACCCCAAAAGTCCTGCTGAATTACCTGTTGTATGTGATGTTTTTTGTGAAACAGAAAACCCCCCAAAACTTTCTACCGCTGCTCCTGTTTTTATTCCTCCTTGAAAAGCATGAATAACACCCCAAACTAACTGTCCTGCATTGGTTGGTGTATCAAATTGCCAATCAGTTTCAATTCCGTTATAACGTTTCCATGCAGCCGTTCCCCCTAAATTTGTGTTTGAATTACCACTTTCTATAACAGTCCATCCCAAAGGCATTCCAGCATCAAAATGCTCATTATCAGCATCACCACCAACGAATATCATTATATCATCAATAGCAAGTCCACTAGGTAAAGCTGAAGACATATCAATTCCTGCATCACCATTTGCTACTATTGTTCCGCTACTTCTGTACGTTACTGCCATTGTTAATGATATTAAACACTAAAACCCCAACTTACGTTGAGGTCAATTTGAATTCGTTTTTAGGCTGTATTAGTCTTCGTTTACATCTAATGCACCTATAGCAAATTCTGGAGTAATACCATTACTTACAGCTAAATCAGAAGTCAATTGGCCCCAATACAGTCTATCTGCTTCTGTGTGAATAGCAGCAGATCTAAAGATGGCGAAAAAACGAATGGTTTCTGATCCTGCAGTAGCAGCAGGATAAGTAATAGCGGCAGTATTACTTGCATTATCTGCAGCAATAGTCCATCCGGCAGTTGTTCTTGCTACAGCTACTCCACCAGCGTTATAACCAGTATAAGCGGCTTCAGTTCCAAGGGTATCATCGTCTGTAGTAACAGCATCAGTGTACAGTCTTACCCAAAAACTGCCATCAGCGACAGATTTTAAAATTCCACCAGCATCCCCAATAAGGAGAATCGAATCATTGTTAAATAATAATAAGAGAAGTTCATTCTCAAAAGCGGTTCCTTTACTCATAATAATAGATTTAGAGAGTTATTAATAACTCAAAGTTAATACTAAATTTTTAATTCAATACAACAATGATTTCCAGGTTGCGAAGCGTGGATAATGGATTCACCATCATTCTTGCATTATACTTTTTTAAAATAATATCAATTTCACGAGCACATTCTTTTTTAATGCCATTTGCCATTCTTGTGTTTTCAATATTTTCTAATTCTCGTGGTGATAATTTAATTTCTTCTTTTTCTTCTTTTTTTTCTTCTGTGTCTGTTTTCATAATTTTCTATTTAAAGGGTTGTAAAATTTACTATATTACTAAAAGTTGAATAGTTATGTAATGTATCAACTGTTCGTGCTTTTATATTATAATTTGTTGCTCCAGCTAATCCTGTAATGGTTTGTCCTGATCCTGTTACTTCTTGCCATGATACATGTTTTAACCATTTAGAAACACCATCATCGATCCATACTTCCCAAAAATCATTACCGTTTACATTAGGAGTTGGAATACTAAAAGTTAAATCTACGGAATTTGCAGTAATATTAGCATCAGCTAAATCAGTTATTGGATTTGCTGCAGTAATATCAGTAACATATCTTATAACAGCACTACGAGTATCTTCCCAATAAATAACGTGTGGATCTCTTGAACCACCATCAGAGGTTTCTAAAAATGGATCTAAATACATTATTGTTCCTGAAGGAATATTATTAAATATAGAAGCATCAGTAAAAGAACTTAATGATGTACATACAGGCATATATACTCTTTTAAGAGTTGTAATATTAGCAAAAGCTAATCTGGATGTTAATTGTAAATGTATTTGTGTAAGAATTGGAAAATGAAATGTTTCTACTTTAGAACCATTAAAAATATAATTTAATAATTCAGTACCATTAAAAGAAGGAAATGAAACCCATCCTTTTATTCCTGTTCCAGAGAGTGTAAAAAATCCACTTGGACTTCGTATTTCAGTAAGTCCGGGGAAATGTATTCTTTCAAAATTTATAGCATCCCTAAAACATCCTTGTTGTATTGATGTTATATGACCAGGTTCATCGACAAAATATGTTACATCTGTATTTGATACAAAAGAAGTTACATAAAATGCTCTTGGATAATTACTGCCTACATAAAACGAACAATCATTATTAGGACCATCGTTTTTAAAATTCTTAATCATAGTAGTTCTAATAGTAGGATTAGTAGAAGCTAATTGTCCTTGCATTAATGTTGTTGTATTAAGAGCAACACCAACTCCACCAACAAATGTATTAGGATCAGGTAATCGTATTTTAAATATGTTTTTTCTAATTCTCATTATGATAATTCACCAAATAAATAATATTCTCCATTTGAAATTCTTTTTACTAATGAACAAATCCTATTAGGAAGTAAAACAAATCCTTCTGGAGCATTTAAAGTTCCGGATCCTTCAATAAAAGTTAAATTTGCTGTTCCTACATTAGTAAATTCTACAACATCACCATTAACAAGAGGATCATTTATTGTATATGTTCTTGCAATTGCACTTTCAAATATTAATAATCTATTTGCATGACCAGATATGGCAACAATACTTGTACTGAATTCTGTTTGTAGATTAGCTCTTAAATAATTAGCATCAGCATATCCTCTTGATATAAGAATAGTATCTGTTCCCCAAGCATCAATTTTAGGATTAGTAATAGAAACTGCATCTACCTGACCATCTTTCCATACTCTAAAAGCATCACTTGGAGTTGTTCTATTTCCTGATCCATCTACAATACCATTTCCTATTACAAACAATCTTCTTTGTGTGGCTGATGCACCTGTATTTTGTTCCGTAAAATCAACATTACCCATACCGATAACAGTTGTATAGGAGCCTTCTCCTTTAAGACCTGTTCCTAAAAAATTTAGACTATATCCAAGTTGCTCATTAGCTCTACCACATACAAAACTATAAGCTGCATCATTAGGTGCTCCTGAAAGAGTATTCTCAAATCCAAATACTGCACTTGCAAATCCTATTACTACATGACTTTGTCCTGCTATAAAATTTAAAAATGATTGTCCTGCTCCATTGTTTACAACATGGTCAAATCCAAAAAGGTAATTAAAACCTGCTCCTGAATTTAATACATTTCTATCTCCATACACAAAAGTATCTATAGAGGGAACTTCATTATCAAGACCAAAAACTACGCTTTTTTCGCCTAAAGCTCCTCTTGTAGTTGATGCTCCTGAACTAAGTGAGAAATCAATTGCGTTTAATCCTATATTACCATAATCCAGAGGATCACGACCTATTAATCTCCATCCTATTCCATTACCTTCATCAATTGCTTCAAGTCCTGTTGAAGAAATTAAAGTGATTTCTTCAGGTACAGGAATACCATTACGTGTTAAACTGAATTTATTACCTACTACAGCAGATAATCTATATTCTGGAACCGGACCACTACCATCAGCAGTAATACCAGTTTGGAATCGAATAAAATCTAATTGGAATTCTGGAGTTCTTAAAAATGCGAATTTTAAAGTATCAAATTCACTAACACCAGAACCACCAATATTAAAATTCCAAAGATTCATTGGTAATTGGATTTGTTGCCATTCAGTACTATTATTGTCAAATCCAAAAAGTTCTAATAATGCTACATGAACATTAAGAGTTGAACCTAATGTTTGTGGAGTATTAAAAATACCTATTTTCATTAAAGAAGCAGTAGCGTTTGGACCACCTTGTGCTCCACCGGCCCAAGGAGAAGTTGTTTTAATAGCAAACAACATAGATCCGTTTGCATCATAAGGAATATGAATATCATTTTGCCATTCTAATATTCCTGTAGCCAAAGCCGGTATATTAATTGATAAACTTCCCTGGAAAGGATCTGTAACATCAGTTATACTACCACCAGTATGTATGCTTTGATTTGTCCATTCATTAGGTTCTCCAAGATTTTCATCATAAACTACATGAGTAATAATTTCAGGTGGTTGTAAAGCTTCATTAGCAGTTAATCTTTTGAAACCAACTTTTACTTGTGAAGCAAAATCAATATTAGGTTCTGCTGGATCAGCTATTGCATCACCTTTAACGAATCCTACACTATTAACATCAGAGCCGCCAGCTAATGGTGTTACAGAAGTTCCAAGTAAAGTAGTAACTCCGATAACAAATCCATCTGATCCAATACCAGGATTATAGGCTGTTACATCAAGAACACCTGCAGTAGTTTTAGCCCAATAATTAGGAGAAGAATTAAAAGAATTAATATTTTCTGCAGTCCTTGTTGCAGTTGTAGCTAAATCAGTATCCCAAGCAGTTGATCCAGATGTTATTATAACTCCATTTACAGTAACTTCATCTACTGGATCTCCTGAACCGGAATCTAATGAAAGCGTTCCTTTTGAACCTGTTCCATTAAGAATAATGAATAAATCATATCTATCAAAAGTAATATCTGGTTCATCAAGCGTAACAAATCCTTCAACAAATGTGTTATGAGTAATATTATCAATTCGATATAGTGAACCAAAAACACGATATGTTCTACCAGTAATGTGTTCAACACCTGTTCTAATTCCAGCATTAGGTCCAACAATATCTTCAAAAAGTATTTCTCTACGCAATACTTGACCAAGTTCATTTTCAAGAACAATAGGACTATATTTTGCTTTACCAACATAATCTGTTTCAAAAGTATCTCTTAATCCAATCCAAGTACCATCACCAAAACCACCAGAACCATCAGCACCGCTAATAAGTCTTATTCTGTCAAGGAATAATCCAGCAAATGTAGTTAACGCACTTAAAGCATGAACTTGAATTGTGAAATGAGTAAATTCTAAATCACTAAATCCTAACCGACTGGAAGTAACGTTTACAATTTGATGATCAGTAGTATTGTCTATATCAAATCCATCTAAAGTGCTTAATCTTAATCTTATATTTGAAACTAATGTTGTTCCATTATAAAAACGTATTCTTAAAACAGCTTTGGCAGCTTCTTTAAGTTTGATTCGCATATATAAAGAACTAATTCCTATTGTTGTAACAAGATTTAATGGAGTAAAAGTTAAAAGATCAAGATCAATAGGATTAGTGGCTTCAATACTTACAGCATTACTTTGAGGATCGTTTGTTGATGCTAAATTAAAACGAGCTCCTGCAGTAGATTCCGTAACAGCATATTCATTTGGTGTTCCAACGTTTTCATCATAAACTAATTTTTCGGTAAGATTTGTAAATCCATTTTCATCTAATGTTGCAAAAGTAATTTCTATTTGTGTATCAGGATTTAATGTAGGTTTTACTGCAATAGGAGCTTCAGGTCCTTTTATTACACCAACAGCGCCATTAATATCAGAAAAAAATAAATCAATACGTTTATCACCGACTCCAGGGAACGGATCTAAAAAGTGTTGAGCTGCAGTTGCTACATAAGGAGTATTGTTTATAATATAACTATCAGCTCTTACCCAAAATTCTCTTGTAACAGGATCTACTAAAACAGCATCACCATCAAGCATTACGTCTTCATCAAGTCTAATATTTACATAACTTGTATTTCTAACTACATCAACATTAAGACTTACATTAGTTTGAAAGTCTGAAACTTCTGCAGCAGTAATTTGATAAAGAAATAGATTAAATGTTTTTCCACTATAATCAATACCATTAGCAATAGCATTAGCTGGATAAAGGAATGAGGTTCCAACAAGTCCTCCTGTTTCACCTACTGTCGCTTCTTCTCTCCATTGATATCGTAATTGATCTTCTACACAAAAAACGATCATACCATCATAATAATAATATGCTTTTAAATCATTCATTCCAAGGACGGTAAGTTCTGCCTTTGTAATAGCATAAAGTTTTGCATCTAAAGGAAGTTGAGTTATAGGAAAGACACCGGTTTGTAAGTCTATATTTGCCATTTTAGTCTTTTATTAGTTCATAATAAATATTTCCGTGAGAATAATATTCTTTAGAAATGTAAATTTGGGTTCTGGTTACGGAATTATAAAATTTATCAAATACAATAGTTGTTATATCTTGTTGAAATACATCTGTTATTTGATAATAATCTTCATCAACATTAGTTATTGCAAGTCCAATCCTTCCGATGTTAGTCCAGGGAATTAGAAAACCTTCTAAAAATTTTTGTATTGTTTCTGAATTTTGTGCATCTAAAAATGTTTGATCGATTGCTGCAGCTAAAGATATATCTGAAGCTAAATCATTGTATTGCCAGTAGTGTACCATTTCGTCGGATTGATCGCCTTCAAGACTCAAGACTTCGTTATTAGTTGATAATGGTACACAATCAAAACATTTTTCGTCTTTTGAATAAATTAATATATCACGATAACTCATTCTTAAATGTTGTGCGATTTGAGCCCATTCTTTATCTGTGCTTGGCATAACATCGTTTCCGATAGCTTCGCCAAGTCGGTCAAAATAATATTCTTTAAGTTCTTTATGATAATTACTGTTTCCCTCATTGTTCCACATTTTAGCTTGGTACATAAAGAATTTTACTCCAGCAACTATAGCATCAAAATGATTTTCTGTAACAGCAGGATTTCCTTCACCATCACAAAGCATTGCATAATAAATCAAACTAAATTCGTCGATATCACGACATAAAAATAAGAAATTTCCTTGATGTTTATAATCTTCAGGACATAATCCTTGCCTACAAGTTCCTGCTTCTTCAAGAAGAATTAAATCTTCAGGCAATCTAACTTTAAAATCTAATATAGTACTATCAGATTTTTTATAATCAATCTTTTTAAGAAGTAATCCATAGCCAAAACCAATATCCCTTTCAGCTCTATAAACAAATCTTCTAACCATTGGATAAAGATTTCGTAGGTTCTGAATACCTGTTTCATCTTTAATCCCATCTATAATATTTTCAAAGGGTATTATGTTTGAATACATCTGTATAATGTTTTATTTAGCTTACCCTTCTTCTGTTCATTCGTAAAGATAGGTAATAAATCTTTATCTTGATTTCGGTTAAATGTTTCTTCTATTTTAGGAATTATGTTAGTACTTCCGGTTAGTTTTTTAATTTTAACCATAAAATACATTTTAGGTGATGGTCTTAATGTCCAGAACAGTCCAAAAGCTTTATATGCTTTACAATATTTCAAATTATTAGAATAACCTCTTTTTTGTTTATTTATCCATGATGAAATAGTAACTATTCTCATAAATCCACCAAGAAAAAAATATGTTTTAATTGGATTGATATACAATTCAAAAAAGTAAGTTTTTAAATATTCGTAGATTATTTTTTTATACTCTTGTAAAGTTGGTGTTCTACGAACTCTGCCTTTAATTTTTTTATTAGTAGCGAAAAATGAAGCTGGGTAAGTATTGCGTTCTTTTAAAAATAAATTATAGAAATAATTTATGTTTAAAACAAGTATATTACAATTCTTCTCTTGTGTTGTATTCTGCGACATTACTTCTTATATCTCCGGTTTCATCAGATTTCATACGAAGAAATATCCCAAATTCTCTTGTAGTTATAGAATTAATTAAATTTTCTACTAATTCATCTGGCATTGGATAAGGGGAACTTAACCAGTCATAAGCAGGTTCATCATCAGGGTTAACTAATACTCCCATTCCATTTATGGAAAGAATGCTTTGATTGGCTTCTTCTTTAAGATTTCTAACGGTTGTATTTAAAAGAGTAGTTGTTAAATCTTCTATTTGATTACATATCTGCTCTTGTCCTAAATCGAATGTTAGTATTCTATTAATGAATTTTAATTTTGGTTGAAATTTATTAAATTTATCTTTAGGTGCATTATGATATTCTTCAGAGTTCATAATAGAAATAGTATAATCTCCTTTGGACATCATTAAACCTTGATTGTGTCTGAATCTTATAATTTTTGGCATAACAAGACTAACATATTCACCATTAGGATTTAATGTGAAAGTTATAGATCCTAAATCCTGAAAACATTCATCAGGAATTAAAGTTCCTTTTTTAGTAAATACATCTAAACTTTTACCTCGATGTATGCTTAAAAAACTTCTCATTAAACGTTCATTGATATTATCATCTTGATTGAATTCACCACCTCTGACAACATCCCAAATAGTATATATTATTTCTTGTTCAGTTTTCATTATTTAAATACTTTTCTATACGCTTCTTGTAATTGATAACTCTGCGGTGCTCTTTCGTCTGCAGTTTTATTAAACAAGTTCGTAACAGTTATTTTTAATATTTTTTCAATAGCATCATCAGGTAAATTAACTATTCGAGTACCAGGTTGTCCAGTAGTTGCAAAAGTTGGTTTCTTGGCATATGTTAATCTGAAAGTAACAGGAACAGTTGGACCAGAATCTATTTGAAATGTAGTTGCAAATTGTAATATTAATGGATATTGTTTATTAGGTTGTTTATTAGGATTTAATTTAGCTGTAGTATATTGAGCGTGTCTTAATAAATCTGCTCTACGACATCTTTCAGTTCCAGCATATAATACATCATACGCTACCTGACGAAGATAATTCGCAGGTAACGCAGCAATGTATTTATCAGATTGATTTGGATCTAAAGTAATTAGAATATCAATAGTGAGTATTAAATCTCTAATATCATCAGTTATTTCTTGTGTTTTTTCAATAATTTTTAATTTCTCACCAACAAAATCATATGTTGCTGTTTGAAAAAAATTGATAAATACAGGTAGAACAAAATAATCGCTACCCATTTTATCACACAACTGTTTCAGCTTTTCTTGTACTTCTGCTAATTGATAATCCATAATTTATTATTATTCTCTTTCGGCTTTTAATGCTTGATAGAGTTTCATTTCACATTCTCCATAGAAATCAGGATTATTCATAAAGTATTTTATAACACTTTCTGTAGCAACTCCTATAGGATGGCTCTCATATTTATACATTCCATTTGCAATATATAGAATTTCAAGACGTACCATTTCTTTAATTTCGTATTCATATTTAGCTTCAGCTAAATTGTCTAAAATTCTATTGATAGCTGTAGATTCTTTAACGCCTCGTCTTGCATAATCTTTAAGTCTATGACGTAATTTTGCTTTTTCAATTTTTGGATTATTCATATATTTTGAATCAGTATATGTCATATTCAATTTTGAAAGCACAAATCTTAAACTTTCAATTCCAATAGCATTTACTCCTTTATCAAGAACAATTCTTCCAACAAGTCTGTCTATAAAATCTTCTTCTTCTAAATCAATAATTTCTTCATGATCTAAATTAGTTAAAAGAATACGAGGATTATCATCTTTACGATTCATGTATTGTTCCGGAAGTCCTGTGTGAGATTGTTCTACTCCAACTAAAGGATGTCCTACCAACCAATCAACAATATGTTGATGAAGTCTATCAACTTCAGGTCTAAATTTGGTTTCTACTCTATCAATATAATAACCTGGTTGCATTGATCCATGTTCATCATATAGATGTCTTGGTGCTCCAGTTAAAGGATCTGTATAAGATGACAACATTCTACCGCTAAAGCCATCAGCTCCCATACGATTTGTCAAATTATACGTCAATTTCCAAACACCTGTTAAAAGGTCTTTGTTCATTGTTCTTGGAATTTTATTTTCTGCTGTTTCCATTTTATAATTAATATATTAAAAACTCCTCCCAATATGAGAGGAGTTTAGGTTAATTGTTTACCAAGTGAAAATATTTGCTTTTTCACCTGCGATAGTTGTACCACTTAAAGCAGCACCATTCCAAACTGCTGTAGATTTTAATACTCCACAAGAACGTGTGTCATATAAAACTGCCATCAATTCAGAAAGCATATGGCATTGGCAACCATCAAAACCACTTGCCGCTTGATTAGAAGCATCAGCTTGTGGATCAAATGAATGCATACCATCTACATTCTTCTTGATATAGTTTCTTCCTGAACGAGCTAATATCTCGAAATTAGGAACTCCATCAACATCAGTAGTATTTAGAATATAAATATTACCTGTACCTACTAAACCACCGTTTGTTGGATATAATCCAGGGTGATTAAATAGTTCATCTTCAATTAATACAAAATCATTACCTAAATAATGATATTTAGTAACACTAAAGCCTAAACTTCTTTCTTCACCAGTACTAACATCGTAAACGATATTTGATGCACCAGTTGTTGTACTACCAATATCATATTGCATTAATATTTTCATTCCTTTATCGAAAGCAGTTCTACCTATTCTGTCAGTAACAGCAAGGAAAGTGTTTCCACTATTCCCTTCAGGAGAACGAGTTGCTAATACGTTAGTAATAGCTTCGATTAAAGCATGAGCCAATCCATTATTAGGATTATAATCAAATGTTGCATTATCTTCAATTTCAGGAATCCAGCCATTACCAATTACAGGAGCTTCAATACCTGACTCTGCAGAAAAACCTGCAACAGTTAAGTTATTAGTTCCGTAATTTTCAAACCAAGCGTGAGTTGATGGATCCATTGAGATTCGAGAATTTCTCAAAGCCAATTCATTCATCATTCTAAAGATACGTTCTCCACGTAATACTTCAGCAAACTCCCACATTCTATCTTCTTTTTTATCACTATTATAGATATAAGCAATTTTTTGTTTCTTCGCAGAACCAGTCATTGTTAATGTATAACGTGTAATAAAAGAATAGTTGATTTTCCATTGGTTATGATTTGTTCGTTGATACCCTTTTAAAGAGCCTTCCCCGAAAGAAGAACCAGCTTCAGTAAATACGTTATCTGCAGCAACATCTGATGCAGCGTATAAAGCTTGTGGTCCAACTGTTTTCCCATCATAAACATAATGATCATTTGTAGAAGCAAGTCTGCCTTTTGCTGTAAATATAATAGTAATACTTAAACCTGAATTCAAGGTAATTTTATCATTCGGGTTAAATTTATCACCATATATTCCATTAACAGGCTCGTGCTTTACAGAAATCGAACATAAAGTGTTTGTAGCTACTGTACTGGCAGTAACACCACCTGCATATGTAACACCGTTTCCAGTCATATCAGGACTTGGATTTGCAGAATCGAAAATAGTTCCGAAATTTGCAGCTCCAAAAGAATAGGCAGGAAGAATGTCCATACCTTCATAAGCTATACGATAAGCATTATCGTTAATATCGTCAGTGGCAGCTTTCATTTTACCTTTATGTAATCCTTGATTTACTCTACCAGAATAATACATCCACGATTGGAACTTATTATATTTTTTGAACAAATCAAAGGTCTTACGTGCCACTCGGAAGTCTTTCTTCATCAACGTAGTCAATGAATTAGCTTCTGTGTGAATTTGAGGATTAAATCGCTGTTGCGGTCCTCGGAGTAATACACCCATAATTTTTTAAAGTTTTTAAATTAAATTAATAAATTGTTTTAATAAAACTCTAACGTCAATGCCTTTGGCTTGTCAGTTAAAGGTAGGTTTAGGACAGAAGTAAAAGTGTCATTGACTACTTTTTTATTTCTTCTTTTGGCTTTTCGTAAAGCAGTCCTTCAATTAGTTTATCGGAACTTGCCTTGCCACCAGCTCTGCCTCGTTGGGCTTTAGCGACTGTATCAGACTTTGGTTTAGATTTATATTCATCTAAAGCAGCCTTCAGTCCATCGCTATATGTTAATCCCGATGCCTTTGTAAAGATTTTCTCTTTATAAGCGGATATCAAAGCTAACTCTGCAATGGCTTGTTTATTGGCTTGTAGTTCCTTAATAAACTTACCGGAACTTACATTTTGGTAAACTTCGGCTATAGTTTTTCTATCTAAATCAATACCATAAAAGCTTTCTGCTGCATCAAGTTTAATAAATTCTGATTGTAGCTTTTCTTTTGTGATTTTTTCTTCAGATAATCGTAATGTTTCTCTTTTACCTTCAATGGAAGTTTTTGTTTTTATCGAGTCATTATACATTTTCTGTAATTGACCTCTTAACATATTAGCTTTAACATCTAATAACTGTCCATCTTTTAAGGATTGAATTTGTTCTTCAATATCAATTTTTACATCTTCATCACTTAGATTTTTATTCTTATTTATAGCAATTGTTTCAAATTGTTTTCTCATTAGATCTTCGTCATTAAGAGGAAGTATCGGTTTTATCATTTCAATTTGAGCATCTGCCTTATCAAGAAATTCATCGTCGGCATCAGTTTCTACTTTTTGGTCTTTACCATCAAGGAAACTTTTTAATTCTTCTTCAGATTTAAAATCTTTATCAAACTTTTTGTTAAAAATTTCAAGATCAATTTTTTCTTCTTCAGTAGCGCCTTCAAAATTAATAGCATTATCATCATCTTCTTCTTCTTCTTCTTCTTCTTCAGATTTTTCTTTTTTAGATTTTGCATCTTCAATTTTTTTAGCTTCTGCAATTTCATTAGGAGTAGTTCCGAAATCTGGAAACTCCTTTAAAGCTTCTTCTTGATCTTCTTCATCTTCTTTTTCGAGGGTTTCCATATTGAACATATTTTCCTCTTTGTAAGCAGCTGTGTCTGCTAATCCTTCTTTGTTTTCTTCTGTTTCTGGATCCATAATTAAATTATTTAGTTTATCAAATTTATTAAAAAAATATTAATTCTTATTTCCTTGTTTATTTTCACGACGTTTTTCTGATAATTCAGCAGCTTTAATTCTTTCTGCAGAAGTAGATTTAAGTACATCGGAAACTCCTTTACCTTGAACATAAATTTCAGCAACATCAATATCTTTTTCATGTCCTGCATATTGAACTTTACGATTTTTATCTTTATCTTGTGTGTCGGCTTGTATTTCGGCTTGTTGAGCTTCTGAAGCAGCTTCTTGTTGTTCTGCTTGCATTTTTGCCATAGAATTAAGCATCCTTTGAAATACTGCTTTTTTCTCTACTGCAGATTCACCTTCAAAAACTTCTATGAGGCCCATAACCATTTCTGGAGTATTGGAATTACTTAAAGCCAATTCTGCGGCTCTATCAATTCTATCTGCAGCTTCTTTATCTTTACGAGCATCTGAAAGATATATACCAAAATCAGCAAGGAAAAAATCTTCTATAAGCATTAAAAATTTGGTTTTCATTTCACCAAAGATGTAATGAATAACCTCACCTTTTTCATAATCATATTTAGCAGCTAAAATAACTTTCTCTAAAAGAGCCTGGATAAATTCATCGAATGGTGTAAATATAACTTCTGTTCTTGCAGTACTTCCTCGAATAGCTTTATCAACTCCTGTAGCAGTTTGATACTGTCCTATTTCACCTTCTCGTTCTGGCGACATACCAGCGAATTTACTTGCAAGATCTTCTATAATTGCAAGTCCATTAAACAAATCTTGAATACCTCCTTTTTGTGATAAGTCTAATGAATCAAAAGGTTTTGAATTTTGGTTCGCTCCTTTTTGTTTAGAATTATACAGAAAAAGTTTATCCTTCTTCATATGATGCATTACCATATTAAGACCATTTTCATAACCTGATTTTGTCCATTCTTTTGGAGTTTGAGCAGTATCATAAGTAAGAACTCTACTATCACCTGCAGATTTAAGAGCCAGTCTTATTTCAAATAAAACTTCTGAAGCCATTTCTTGTAATTGAAATAATTTAGCAGCTATAGATTTAATAAGTGATGTTCCAACGGTATTATCACGAACTATTGAAAGTACTGGAAGCTCACAGGTAAATGGATCATCAATATGAGAATATCGTTTGTCCATAACACCCCAACTTAACACTACATAAGGTCCAACCATTATAACGTGTCTTGGCATTTCACCATCAATGTGTTCAATCTTATCGGACTCTCTGGTTTTATCAGTATCGCTTAATTTTTTATAAAATTCTCGACCTTTTTTATTTTCATTAATTTTAATAGAAATTCTTTTACGAGATTTCCACATAGCAGATATAATTCTTAAACGATGTACTTTGTTACTGGTTTCAAACCAACCATTATATTTTTGAGAATTACCAAGTTCTTGGCTTTCATATGTAGTTGAATCTGTATCAGATATTGCAGCAAAAGCAACTTTAATTTTTTCTTTATCTGGTTGAGAAAGTTCTGGGAAAGTATTATAAATTTCGTTTTCTGTTAAATAATAGTTCTCAAAAAAATAATCGTGATTTTCTTGAACAACTTTATAAGGATCTATATCATAATCAGCATCTAATGGATGTATTTTTCTCATTGATGTAAATCCAAATTTTTTGTTGAATACAACGTGAGCTCTATCAGTAATACAATAATCTACAAATAATTGTTTTAATTTTTGTTTTTCTTTACGAACATCTAAAAAAATATTAATAATACTATCTGCAATTTCTTCTGCAGCAGGTTTAAAATCTTTTTCAAAAAATGCTTCTACATCTTCTGGTATCTGCATTTGAGGATTATCTGTTTCTGGAGTAAAACCTAAATTTTGTTTTGACTTTTCTAATATCTCTCGCATTACTTGTTCAGAAAGCATTTTTAATTTTTCATCAAATTTTTTATTTTTTGATTTTTTATCTACAACATATGCTTTTCTACGTACTGGTCTTTGAATAAACTCACCAACAAATTGTTCTATTTTACTTTGAATAAGAGGATAAACAACATAAGGTATTCCTAAATAAGATCCATGTGGACAAGTAATATTTTTGGTAAGTTTCTGTTCATCATCACTTAATTCAGCATTATAAGCTCTGTATAATTTAAGCATTTCTCTACGCTGATCATTATAATTATCTGTAATAGAATATGTAGCATAACTAATAGCATGATCGATGTGCCACTCTTTAGATTTTTCATTTTCAGGTATAGTTTGATCAGGTAGGGATAAGAGGCTCATCTTAATATTTTTTATAAAAGTAGTTAATTTTCATCAATTCGTCGATTATGTTCATCTAATGTAAATGCCATTATATCGCCAGAGTATTTTTCAAGTACTTCTTCACGTCTTTTTATTATTTCGTTTTTAGTCTTTAATTTCGCTTGATGAAATTGTTCTCGTTCTTCACCTTCAAGATCATATTCAGGATCAAATGCTCTAATTTTATGAACAGAAAATGGATCTTTATTTTCGTGTTCTATATTTTTTTCACCATAAGTTTTAAAAATTAATTCTCCATTAACCATATCATAAAATCCCATATTATCAAGAAGATTTCCCTCTACAGGTGAATCTTCTATTCCATCTGTAATCTCACCAAATAAATCTAATTTGGAAACAAGAACCATAGCTAATGCAGAACCTAAATCTGAATTCGTTTCGCCATAATCTACCAAATGTTCTAATATTTCTATAAACCAATAATTAGCAAAATTTAAATTTACTTCTGCTTTTAATAATCTTAATGTAAATTTCCAACTATG
>SDBT01001917.1_pt1 | contig 37347 bp, 59 predicted proteins | sample 2277101 | NCBI WGS metagenome assembly SDBT01 (sample SAMN10404973, study PRJNA504765) | marine sediment metagenome | isolation source: marine sediment core GS10_PC15, 103 cmbsf | place: Arctic Ocean: Southern Knipovich Ridge | collected 2010 | reverse complement strand
AAAGATATTACAGGTATTGACGTAGAAGCTCCGAGTAAAGAGATTGAGATTAAGGGCAAGAAGTATTCCGAGGAAACCATACATAACGCATTAAAAGAATATGTGGATTAAGTTAATAGGGAGGAACAAGTAATGGTTAGTTTACAGGAAGCACATTGTCCGAAGTGTTATGACGGCTACTACGGTAAACCCACATATGTAAGAGAAGGTGTGTGGGAGTTCTTAGAGTATGTTTGTAATACGTGTGGTTACAGTACCAAAGAAGAGGATTGAGGGGTTAGCTTGAGTACTCGGGTCTACAACGCCACCAGGGCCATTCAGATGAACAATACTAACCGTAAGTGGTGCAGGAACTGCATCAACCCGCCAACACACAAAGACGTTGTGACCGGTGAGTATTACTGTAGCCCTCATCATTTCAGCGCCAACCAAGACAACCTCGCAACCCTAGTAAAAGTAAAATCAATAAAGGGCTTGACACGGTATTGCTAAAGCCCTATAATGGAAGCATACAAGTAACGAAAGGTAGAGATGAGCGAAACATTTTCAAGACAAAGAGACGACGGCACAGGTGTCTGCAGGGCTTGTTTCGATAGAACCGGATACAATAATCCGCTTGTACCTGTCTACCGAAAATTCATAGGCGGCAACTGGTACTGTAAAGACCCTGCATGCATAGAAGACCGGAACAAAGAAGCGCTTAAGACTATAAAGAAATTTAACTTAAACGTAAATTAAAGGAGTATCCCGTGAAACATATAAGCCATAATCAAAAACGTAAGAAGACATACCTAAAGCTTAGTCGTGGCAAACAGTTGTCTGCAGGCCTATATCGGTCTAAATTTTTACGCAGACACTACTGGATATCAAATAAGCAAAAGGCAGAATTAGTGAAAACTATGAGTACAGATCATTTGAGAAGTACCATACTTGCCGTGAAACAACGCCACCCCGAGACTAATGTAAGGCCGTTGCAAACTGAGCTTGGCAAAAGAATGCTAGCACTAGAGAAAGGACTGCATGAATAAGACAAAGTTCAAATTTGTTAAAACGAGAGGCAAGCACAGGCTGATGGTCGTTACAACAGTTAAGGGGTTCGATTATTTCCACACATTTCGAGGCTGGCTCAAATTCCTGTGGTATAGGTAATCATGAGCAACACAATAACAGTCAACCTAGACGACCTCGACAAGCTAGTCAAAAAAGGCGAAGACATAGTTATGTCGCCCGATGCCGAAAAAGCATTGCTTCAACTGCTAGATTTAAAAGACAAAATTGAGTTAGCCTATGACGAAGCTAAATTGCGCATCGAAAAAGCTGCACTCAAACAGGACGCACATTTCAAGAGTGTCCAGGGCGATTACATCAAGGCAGGCTATCGAGTTTTTGGGGCTAAGTACATTGTTGATGCCAGCCTAGCATCTAAAATTTCACCAGAGCTAATAAAGACCAAGGTTACGCACTCGCCAGACAGCAAGGCTATTGATGGTTTCATGGAAGATCACAAGAACTTACCGCAAGGCATTAGCCTGCGCGATCGCAAGCCACAGATAACGCTTAAGAGATTGGAGGGTTGGGATGAATGACAGAGACATCAAAGTAGTTGAGGCAATGGAAAGATACGGCGGTAGTTTCGTACAGGCACTAGCAGTTCTTGCGCGACGCGCCGATGTTGTGAACCTTAGGAGAATTAAAGATACATGGCCTATCTACTGGAAGCAGTACGAGGAAATGGCGCGCGATGAATAAAACAAACTGGATAGTTTTTTGGATAGGTCAAGTAATGCTGTTGCTAGGTGGAGTCATGATTGGTCTTGGCATAGGGCAGTACTTGTGAAAAAGTTTAGAGCCAGCGCATCGATACTAGCAGCTTGGAGCAGGGGCGATATAGATGCAGCGGTTTCTATGTATCTAAAGCTCGACACTCTCGAAACGCCCGCAATGAAAGAGGGCAAGGAGTGGCACAAGCGCTGGGAGAATGAAATCAATAAGACTGGCTGTATGCCTAAAATATTTGGTGGTAGGAAATTAAACAAACCCTACTATACCGAGTTGAAAATAGTTGTACAGCTAGCGCCCTGGCTTGAGCTTGTAGGCGTTCTTGACCTTGTAGAGCTAGAAGTGCTGCGTGACTGGAAATCAGGCGTTACAGTGGCCTCAGCGCACACCAACAGCAAACAGCATAAGGTGTATCAAGTATTAGTTAAGATGGCAATGCAACAGCACCCAGAGCTAAAGCTATCAAAACCGGAAGTGTTTGAGTACCATACGTTTAATCAGCACAATAAAAAGCCTGGTATGGCTAGGATATTCTTAACCGAGAAATCACTTAAAGCCGGTGTCGATTACATTGTTAGCGAGGCCAGCGAAATGAAAAGCTATATGGAAGATAATAAGTTAGCGTGAGTAGACGATCGACCAACCCCAGCCACATCGCCGAAATACTAATACTGTCGAAAGAGTACAGTATTGTGAAACACGCCGCAGGCACTTGGCTAATCGACGACTGGCTATTCATCTGGCCCAAAAATTGCAAGTGGGGTCACCGCTATGAATTCGCTTATGGCCACTATGCCTTTGGTAAGTTAGCGGAATTTGTTAAACAGGCAACAGAAAAATATAAACTTAGTGGCCAATACAAGGGCCAGAAAGTAGGTAACAGATGAGTAGAGAGATAAAGTTTAGAGCTTGGGATAAAGACGAAGAAAAAATGCGAGAAGTCCTACAGATTGACTTTAGCAACCTTGAGGTGCATTACACAGACTGGTACACGTTTATAGACCGAGGGCAACTATCGGGTGCTCGGAAAAAGGGTATAGACTGGAATGACATTAGCCACGTTGTCCTCATGCAATACACAGGCTTAAAAGACAAGAACGGTGTAGAGATATATGAGGGGGATATAATTCGTATTCTCTATACAGACTGGGCTAGTAAGTCTGATGATGACCCTCGTACGCTCGAACAATATATGAATGATTTAGCGGTGTTGGGTAGTGTTGTCTTTAGGTCTCCTCGGTTTGTGTGCGACTTAAAAGACAACACAGACTGTAGCCTAATTCCTGGCACGCACGGATTTATTGAAGTCATCGGCAACATATACGAGAACAAGGAACTGTTAGATGAGTGACCTAACACAACATCAAAAAATATTAACGCTAATGATACGCAAGCAACATCTGCAGGCCTGGTTTTTCCCATACGAATTTATGAATAACGATCTGGGCGAGTTGTTTGTTGGCTATGAGGCCAGCGCCAGGCTGTCGGAACTAGCCAGGAACTACCCCGATATGATCGAGATCAGACGCGACGGCAGGTACATCAAGCGACGCATACGCTGGGAGACTATACACGAGTGGCGACCCTCGCTTGGAACAGAACTCACAGGCATTTTTGACAACGAATATAAACCAGCTGCACCAGCGCAACAGCTATTCTAGTTGTCAAGCGCTACGATAAGCGGTATAATGTAAATCAAATATATTAGAAACAAGGAGCCAGATGGCAGGAACTAAAGTCGGAGCAGCAAAAAGACGGGCGACCATTATAAAAAAGCATGGCTCATTAGGCGCGTATAACAAAGTACACACCAAAAAGTTTAGAAAAACCATGATTGAAAAATCTGGTGGAGAGGAACAATACCTTGAAGAGCAACGCAAAAGAGCTGCTAAGGGTGGCAGAAAAGGTGGTCTTGCCAGTCGTAGTGCTAGCCTTAGCACAACTGTTGAACAGCCTAACTCTGTACGAAAGGCCGCTTATAAAAACGAAAGCGCATCGGAACAACTCGTCTCGAAAATCAACCAGGTTAAATAGGGTAGTAATATATTACATAGAATTGGAGCGTAAGCGTGGGTAAAACAATTAGGGGTAAGAGCAAAGAACAAAAAGCTAGGCTTATTAAAGGCTATCAGCACAACGTCCATGCCAACCGACTAGCCAGACGCAGGAAAGCAAAACAATCGGGTGTGTTTAAACAACGTGGTACATGGAAAACTATTAACCAGGGTAGTCGTGCTGAAAACCGGCAGACGGTAGCGCGCAGGAGAGACAGGCGTGGCAAGGTGGACCGGCAAGAATTACCGACCAACAACAGCTACAGGGGTAATTACAATATATGAAGTTAACCGACTCGCGCCATTGTTTACATAAAAAGAAGATAGCCAAGCAGCGCGTAAGTCTTAGGAAGTTAACAATGGTTCTGGTCTTTCAAGTTTGTATTTCATGTGAAACCAAACGCTGCATCGATCTAATATCTAACGATGAATTCAAGAGGCGCTATGTCACGACTAAAACCGCTAGCTGAGGAGTACCTACATATTCAGATATGCGACTACCTACGCTACAGATACCCTGATGTTATATTTCGCACAGACTTTAGTTCTGGTATCAAGCTAACTATTGGTCAGGCCACCAAGCACAAACGCCTGCAGAGCGGCCGAGCCTATCCCGACCTGTTCATTGCTGAACCGATGTACGACAAGCACGGGTTGTTTATCGAACTAAAGCGCGAGGGTACGCGGGTTTATTTAAAAGACGGCAGCCTGTCTACTCAGCGTCACCTACAGGAGCAGGGGCGTGTGCTAAACGAGTTGCGTAAACGTGGCTATGCTGCAGAGTTTGGCGTTGGCTACAAACAGACTACGGAGATCATAGATAAGTATTTTCATTAAAGGGCTTGACACGCTTAAGGTAAAGCGCTATAATGGGGGTAGTCAAATAACGAAAGGGTAACAATGGCTAAAACAAAACAACTATACAAAAAACTAAAGAGCAAACGCTTTAAAAAAGATGTACGAGACTTCGTACACCGAACAGCAGTAATACTAACGATACTGCTACTGTGGGCAAGCGCAGCAATAATAAAATACTACTCAGGACTACCCGACTTCATAACAAATACCTTTGTGGTATCACTGTTTGTACTAGGGCTAATACAGCTAGTAGTAAACTTGCGTTCACCTGAATAAGGAGTATCATTTAGGCTACTAATATGAAAGTAGTAATACTAATCATAGTAGTATTGGCAATATCAGCTTTGATAACAGCGACCGAGCCGGAAGCCAGTTACAATGACAATAAACCAGATGAAATAGTAGATGTGACAGGGGATAAACTGCCTAGAACGTATTTAGAGCGTCTACAATCGCTTGAGGTTAAATACTCGTACATTTCCACTAAGAGCCTTGTAGGCACGAACGTTGACCCCCCAGCGCCTGTGAGCGTGCCACAAGTAGGCGCTGAACAATGGCGCGTTTTGGTTAGCAAATACGACTGGGATGTAAACACTGTACTAAGAATTCTGCAATGTGAGTCACAGGGCCGAAGCTGGATTGTAAACGACAACCCAGGAACAAGAGATTACAGCGTAGGTTTAATGCAGATTAACCTATTCGGGTCTTTGGCTGCTACGCGTCCAAGTGAGGAATGGCTGAAAGTACCGGCCAATAACATTAAGTATGCCTACCAGATGTCTGGCAATGGCGCTAATTTCTCACCCTGGACTTGCTACTACCTCTAGTTAAAAATCTTCAACATCAGCTACCTGATGTTTAAACCACTCTTCTTCGTCTTCGATACTAGGAAACGGCCGCCAGATATAGGCAAAGTCTAAGTCCATTAAACCCTTGCCAATTTCGAAGTCGCCCTCGAAACGAAACAAGTTAATAAATTTGTAGGGTATGTCGTCGTAAATATGTACGTGGTCAAATTCTCTGTATTCATCTGGGTGGATAACAATAAGACAGTTGTTATACCTGAGCATGGCCAGCTGTTTTTTGCCCTCATACGTGTAGTAGATAGGCACCTCTGGCGTGGTGCGTTCTATAAACGACTCGTAGGGTTCACTACTTTGTGTTTCCATCGTACTCTTTACCCATGTACCGAGCTATACCGTTGATAACATCAATCACATTAAAGTTATATGTTCCGTCTTCGAAGTCTTCAATCATCATAAGTTGATTTTGCCAGTTCTCGCGCCCCTTAACGGGTACGCCGAAATCATCTACCGAGCTGTTGTAGCTAGGTACTATCGCTGAATTAAGACAGGCGGCGCCGAGTTGGATGTAGCGCAGTTGATTGCCCCCTCTGGTGGTCCGGCTAATCTGTTCAAAGCTGTGTCCGTGACCTCTGATGATATGAGTCTCAGGGTTTTGTTGCAATTCCTTACGCACCGTAGACCCGGCCACTGCTGACGAGAAAGTGCCGTGCTTAGCTACTATAGGTTCTTTGCCATATTCTTTACCGTGAACGTACTCAGCGTTGCCATAGCCGGATATGAATTTAACAAGGCCGTCTAGCGCTGCCAACCTGTAGTAAGACATTAGTGGGTATTTTTCATTAGGCAGCGTGAAGCCATATAGCTCGGGCATTCTCTTGATCATAGCTTTTGTAACCCTGGCGGTATGATTGCTGTCTACTTCGAAGCGATCGCCCTTAGGGTTATCAGAGTGAAGTTGTGCGTAGAAGTTGTGCGCGCGCTGAAAGCCTGGCGCTAGCGTCCGGTGGAAGTGGTCGCTGTCGGGGTCAAACCTACTGAACTCAGCGAGGTCTACAGTGTCGGATAAGTTGATTGTGGTTTCCGGCATTAGATCAGCGTTAATTTGATTTATGACATTTAGCATCGGCTCCGAGTGTATCGGCGTTAAAACTTCCTCATCAGTTCTGGTGTCGCGGACTCGCCTGTAACCAATCTGTGTATCGGCAAACACTAAGATTTGTTTACCTATTCGCTCTAGTTTCTTTCGTCTGGTGGGTCTTATGTCGGCACGCTCGGCTGGTGGATATGTTTCTGCGTCAATCTCTGGTGTGTGATCGTAGGAGTGGTTAAGTGCTGAGACAAATTCGCCTCTGTCTCTATCGAATGCGTGTACTTCCCATGTCTTGACTAGTCTACCGTCTTCATTTTCCATTTTCGGCCAGCCTTTCTTTCATGTGTTCAATACTCGGCATGTCTGGGATGTCACCAGTGGCGTGTATTTCATCATGCTCACTACGACATAATTGTATTACATTTTCAGCAAGCCGCGAAAATCTTTTAGCAGTTCCGGCTTTGTATAATTCCTTTTGATAGATGTGGTGTGCGTCACTGAAACAACCATTTTCAATATTGCCGTTCGGTTTCGGCATTGCTACAAAATATTTGCAGTCGGTGTTTGCCTCAGGACATTCACCGTATGCCACTATTGACCCATCCGGCCCATGTACTTACGCATGGCCTCAGTGATTATTTCTAGTTCTGTCTCGGGTGGTTTAACTTTGTGTATGTCGTTGCTCAGTTGTGCTTTCTGCTCGGCGGTAAACTCAGGCTTTTCACCCCAATTGTATGGGTCGTTGTAGGCTGTATGCTCGGGGTCGTCTATATGAAAACTTTGATCTTCCATGCGCCTATTATAACAAAATCCACTAGCCATTAACAACTTGCAACAAAAAAGACCCACTCGCACAGGGTCTTTTTTGCATATCACCTAACACATATTATTTAACGGTGGGTGAACAGTACCGTTAACAATTGCATTATAGCGCTATTGTAGTGCTACTACAAGGGGCGGTTTATATTACCCCTGTAGTAACGACGGCGTTATGCCGTTAAGCTCTGTGTTCTTGTTCTTGTGTACATAGCGGTCGATTGCTTTCGCAGCAAACCCAATTACAGCTACTATCCATACGCCTGCCTGCAGCGATACATCGCCAACAGTCCAAACGGTACTTAACAAGTCACCGTTGGTTGTCAAACTGACTAGGAACGTTGCCGTAAAACCTAGTACAGCAAACCATAGACCTCGCAAAAACGATTTGCCTAGTTCTATGAGTGCTTTCTTGTCGAATTTAAACATGTTTAGTTCTCCTTAATTTACATACTATTAGTGTAATCCAACCGGTCTGTTTGATCGACTCGCAAACAGTCGGGCTGGTTGGTCTGTTTTCAAATTCACTTAGTTTATCGGTCAGCTCTATGATGGTCTTTTGCTGCTTGGTTGCAGTCGTGGAATATGCGTCTAAGGCTGTTTGCTGGTCAGCTACCGTACCTTTGAGCGCGCCTACTGTTCCGTTGAGTTCACCTATCTTAACGTCTCTAGCTGCGACGGTTTTCTTCAAGCCAGATATTCTGCCGACCCAGTTGCCACCGACTATACCGAGTGACTTAAGCTTGTTGGCTCGTTCAGTCGACACGTAAATCGCGTTGACCGTGACTTCGTCGGTTGTCTGTCTGTAGGTTGACAGCGCGCCTGGGTCAGGCTTCCTAGATAGACCCATCATAAATACTTGATTGATTGTTCTGTCCTTTGACATATTACCCCCTGCGGTTCGCTTCCAGGCGTAACCACCTGTGTTAATTATTATTGTACCATCTAAAAAGAAAGCTTTGTGTGGTAGGTATTTGCGGTTAATAGTCCAAAAACCAAACGAGTTATTGTACCAGCCTGTACCGGTGAACTTGCCCCTGCCTATCTCTAAGTGTACATGATTGCCGGTTACAAAACCTTTCATGCCCTCTTGGTAGAACACCTGGCCTTGTTGAATTACTTGCCCGACTTTCAGATCGGATACATCATCGTCGTGCGTGAAGCTAGCCACTGCGTAGTCGATAGTGCCGTCAGCAAATAGAACTGGCGCTAAACTTTGAAGCCAAACTGTATTACCGTTTGCCCATATCTTTTTAACAACCCCTGTGAACGGAGCGAACACATTGTCTCTGCGGTAATCCTTACCAGCAACGTCTACAGCGTAAGAACCCTTATGCGTGCCAACTAGAACGCCTTGTGTGACGTTCAAGTACTTCATGGGAAATAATATTTTTTGCATAGTACCTCGTTGCTACAAGTTTACCACAAGCCCTATCATAGACACAACCACTGTCGCCAAGACTAATCTAACAATCCATTTTCTATCGTTCTGTAAATCCTCAACATCCTGGTCTAGGTTTTTTTGTTGGAGATCATACACTTTTTGGCTGACAAATTTTTCACTTAACTTCTCTGGTAGTTTCAGTACGATCTCTCGAATTTCCTGTATTGCTGCGCCCTGTTTGACCTGTTCGACGCTCTGCTTTGACAATTCTTTGTTGGTAGTCTTAATCTCGTTTTCCATAAGTATTAGCCTTTCTTTGGTTGTTAGGGATTTGGTCATTAGTTATGTCCTAGAACTACTACTTCAGAGCCGATGGCGAAGTCTGCGCCTGTGTCGGCGTTAATATCTATCTCGCTTATCAAATCTGCGGTGTTCACCCATTTACCTGTCCATTCGTTTCTGTCGTTAGCCACTGATACAGCTACACCAGCACCATCTGTAACTATAGACCCAACTATAAACTTAACCCGTGTAGCGACATTTACAATATCTACTATGCCGAAAGCCGACTCACCACTGTCTAGCGTTACTCCAGAAGAACTCCTAGCAGATGAAACCTGTGTGGCTTCAGCTCCACCGTTATTAGAAGACCGTCGTGTGTAGTTGTTCCCCGTGTCGTTATTAAACTGAATAGCTATGCCCACCGTTCCAGCGCCAATAACATGAATTTGTAACATTAAATATTTTCTAGCTGGTAGACTTGCTATTGAAATGTTACCTCCGGCGACTGTGAGTGTTGTCCTCCCTATTTCTTCCCACCAAATACCGGCATCAGCACCTTTAGCAGCCCAGTCTATTTTCTCTGCGGTGACTGCATCATTGAGTATCTTAGGGGTGGTGACCGCTTCGGGAACTATCTGTAACGTGTCTATAGATGCTGTGCTGCGTATAGGTACGCCGTTACTATCTAAGCCGCTAGTAGTAGCGCCTGTTATGCCACTGCCGTCAGTGACCACCTTAGCCACTCGTATGCTATCAGAGGCTAGCGCTGGCGCAGAGTTCCCAAGAGTAACTTCCGTATATGTCAATTCGTCTGTGCTGGTCGGTTTGGCCGTGTTAGGTATATCAACGTATGTATCTTTACTAGCTGTAAATGTTTTAATCAAATAACCCTTAGTAATTGGCTTGCCGTTAATAAATGCAATACCAGATGTCATTTGTCCAATTAGGCCACTGCTTTGACTCCAAACAAGACCCTCGCCCACAAAGTCTGCCGTGGCCTTATCAACCAAGTAATCAGGTGTAAGTGCCCTTTGTCTGAGATCGGTAATATCAGCGTCTGTAATTGTAGAGAACCCATTAGACACAGCGATGTGAGCTAGCGGCATCCAAGGATTGCTAGCACCAACAGCGGTTTGTATTTCGCTATCGGTTGGTGCTACTGGTGTGGCCGCTGGTGTACCCTCAACCACAACAAAGTCTAGCGCACCAGGGTTGTCACTACTGGCTGTACTGACCACCGTAAGGTCAACGAGAGCTACTATAATGTCTATACGCGGGTTGCCACTGGCATTAGCCGTAACTGTTTCTGCGTGGGCCGTATCAACCCAGCCATGGTAGTAGTAGTCGGCTAATGTGTTGTTAGGGCTATTGCTTCCGATGATGATGTCGCCAACAGCAACTTCAACTGTATTGTCGGGAGTGCCGGCTTGTGCCACGTTCAAACTGTCGTCGGTTAGAATACCGGCGTTACTTAGAACACGACTAGATATCCTATTGATACCCTCTTCACTAGTTCTGCCGCCGTCTCTGTATCCTAGTTTGTTAGCCATAGTTTATTCTTTCGTAATTATAAATTATATTTTATCACGTATTGGTAATGCTCGCTAAGTTTGATTGTTCGCAGATATAGTATTCGTGCCGTTATTATTTATCGAACCAGAACTGTTGTTAGTGAGTTGACAGGATGTAACCGTCGTTCGGGTTACACTTGCGCCAATATTAACGCCGTAAGCCCCGTTACTCCTTGAGATTGTACCGCTTGTAATAGATACCCTGGCTGCAGTTCCGGTTATGTTAATGCCGTTAGCCACGTTATCATTGGACAGCCCACTTATAATATTTATGTCACTAGATGCGCCTGCAATGTTAATGCCGCTAGCACCGTTATTGCCGGAACTGCACACCAACCATGCGATACCGTTGCTGTCGGTAACACTATAGCCATAGCCTGCGTTGTTCTCAGCAGGGCAACTCAGCAGCACAACTTGGCTACAGTTGTCGAAAATAAAACCGTGACTTGTTGAGCTGGCGACTAATAATCTAGTTGCATTTATAAGGTCTGTATCTACTGCGTTAAAACCGCTTATGCCTGCGCCGTCAATTACTACGGTGTCAAACGTAAGTCTTGCGGAGTCTGTAGACTGTATGCCGTACATCCCAGGCGAAGCTATAATGCAATTACTGATATTCACTAAATCGGCGTAGGTTAGCACTACAGCGCTAAGCACCGGCGCAACAAGCACGAGTTTGTCAATATCAACTTTGTCTATGAATATAGCGGCGAGGTAGTCCAACCCCGAGTCTGTAGCGCCAAAATAGAGGCTAGATAAAGTAATCTGTGTGTCTGAGTCTACACTAGCGATAATGTGGGGTAATCCTCTTATTTTAATAGAGTGGCCAACGGTAAGATTTGCCAACCAGCTTGTACCGCTGCCAATTACTTCATCCGAACCCCTGGTAACAGATATTGTACCCGCTGAATAAGCGCCGCTACCCGCAGCCTTTAAGCTAAATGGACCGGCAAATATTATAGCCGTTGAGCCAAGACTCTCGCCCACAAGCGCCACGCCGGCTTTCATGTTGATGTCACTGGTCACAGTATGAAAACCAGCCTTTAGCAGTACTGCGCCACCACCTAGCGCAGACACCGCGTCAATAGCGGCTTGTATGCTTAGCTCTCCACCAGGCACCACAGTGTAGCTGCTGATCGCCGACTGCTGTGCTTTGGACTGCCTGGCATTAGTCTTTAACCTGCGTATCTCAGAGGTGAGTTGACTTTCGTTGAATTCATCTATGAAGTTAAGCATTTTTCATAGTTCCTAACGTTACATTCTCTACGTTCTCAGCGTCAATACCTATTGTGATTTTTTCAATCCTGTATGTGTCGTTTAGGCCGGAGAAAAAGCTGTCGGTAATTTCTAGTGGCAGCAAGTCACCTAGGCCATAAGTGCCGAATTCTGGCATGGCATCAGGCTCTAACTCTAGGGTGGGTACGTCCATGAAATTCTTCTTTAAACTTAGCTCTGCTGCGGCATGTTCCTCTAGGGTTGTTAGCAACGATATGTCGTTCAAGTCTAATAACTGTTCTCGCAGCCTAAACCTTTCCTGGCTCGGTGTATCGGACGCGGTAAAAAATATACTATTACCGCCCGTACCTGCGCCCCGAGCAATTACCTTGTTTGATATATCAACACCCCGCCTGGTAAAGTCTATCGCCCTAATATTACCTGGGTGGGCTAGCACTAGGTCTGGTCTGCTTTGGCCTATTTTTGGGTAGTAAACATTAAATTTTTTATCCCATGTGATCTCGAAATCAAAGCCATTGTTAACCTCGCTGAGCTGTAATATGGCCTCTGCTATTTCTTTAAATTCATAGGTGCGGTCACGGTCAACGCTTGCTTGTATAGTGCCTTGTGTTATGCCGAAGTCACCGTTTGGCAGCGACTGGCTGTCGTCTATCAACTCCCATGCTATTTGACCAGCATCAGTTGAGTTGAACTGTCTGAGCTGCGCAGTAATTCTTGAGGCCAAAAGATCGAACCAGCCAACGGCAAAAATTTGTACTGTTCTTTTTCTTTCAATAATTTCGAACCTCACATCTACAAGTTGCCCTGCAGACTGAACAACACCGTTACGCAGTAGTCTTATTTCGTTTTGATCAACAGCAAAAAGGTTCTTCGGTTGTATATTCAAGTCTACACATAACCGCCTAACATCATCGAGGTTAAACACAACTTGTATTAAATCAGACCTATTGCGTATCTTAGTTATTTTACGTTTTAGCGCGCGCGCTGTTAAGTCCGCGATTAGGACACCATCGATGTCGTGCATAGTCATTGTCCATTTAGCCATTTTATATCCCGTAGAAAGCGTCGCGCCAGACAAAGGTAGCTGTGCCTGCCTCGCCTGCAACGCTCGTGGTTAGCTTGATGGTGTTCGTGCCGCTAACTAATTCCCAAAAGTTACCCGCTGTTTTTGCACTCATACGATTTGTTACACCGCCCTGCACAATAGTTTGCTCTTCCATGTTGATAACTATTTTCTGACCGTCAGTTAAGCTTATCGTCAGTGCTAGAAATTCACCTGTAGTAGTGTTGGTCACTCTTGGGTTGGTCAGTGGGCCGTCTAATGTAATTACTGGAGCAGCCGGCGCGTCTCCGTTGTTTATAGCCGTACCAACACCACCGCTGCCGGCGTCAAATTCAACAGGCAGGTCGAACGGTAGTACAAATCCACCCCTTGTTAATGTCGTTACGACTGTAGTGCTAGCCACAAAGGCTTCTATAAATCTACTGTGGGCTAGGAAGTCGATATTGAAACTGCTGTGCCTCGGGTGGTTAACTGGTATTCTGCTTGGTATTACCTCACCAAGTAGCCGATACTCAGCACCAGTTAAGTCTTTAAAGCGTAGTGTTTTGAGGGTAATTACGCCGTTGCTATCTCTGCGCGGTGCTGTCGCTGCGATTAGGGCTTGTCGATTAGCAGCGTGTTCAGCTGCGGTGACTGCGCCGGTTATCTTGCCTTGTAGCGCAACTCGTCGCTCTCCTAAATAACTACTAGTCACTCTAATGCCATCATCGCCAGACCGAGGATTGCTCCCGATACGGACATCTGCATAGCCGAGGCCTTTTATGGGCGGTTCGATATGGTAAGGATTAGTGCTGTCGCTCAGGTCGTGTAGCTTTAGTGTGTCTAGAAAAATCTCCTGCATACTACCGCCTGCTCAATTCGAACGCCTGTAACCTCGCAAAAGCCAGCGGGTCGGTGTCTCTAAAAAATGTATTTGTATTGTTGATATTTATAACCTGCCCTGCGCCGCCAGACTGGTTGCCACCCCCGTTAGGGATAATCGTACCACTACTTGATGGTACAAATACCTCCGGTCCTCTCTCGCCAACAATAAATGGTGTGTTCGAAGATACCGGCCCACCATCAGCTTTGAATATGTCTTTGAACTTACGATTGCCAGGCAAAAAGAAATCCTTAAGTATGTTTTTTATACTAAATATTTCTCCCTTAGCGGCTTCTATCTCGCCTCTTCCAACCGCTATATCTTCTAGCAGCGTGTTCATCCTGAGCTTGGTAATCTTTGCATCATCGAATTGCTTCTTAATAGTGCTTGCGGCTATCGCCACTGAGGCGGCATTGTCGCTAATTTTTTGTGTTACGTCAGCTATCACATCTGCCGTCTCGTTAAATTTAGAGATTATCAGCGAGGCTGCGCCAACCCCAGCTATTGCCAACAAAGCCCAAGGGTTCAGTATCGCAGGACTACCCACCAACGCGCCGACAGAGCTAACGCTAGCAGACAAACCGCCAACCCCAACTAATGCAGCGGTTACAGTAGCGATTGCGCCCAGCACCTTAGCGCCAAGCATGATGGCGCCAAAGGCAGCTAGCACCGGCAATAAGACATCGAAATTTTCAACCAGAATTCTAAGGGCGTCTATGAACAGACCTATGGCAACAACAACAACAGTAGCAGTTATTATAGCCAGTTCTCGAAACATAGGCATACTGTCCTTTAGTGCCGGTATTATTTCGTCTTTAATGGCATCTATTAGTTTTCTAAACTTGGGCATTAAGTGGTCGCCAATTTGGTTTGCTACATCAACAATCACCCTTTTAGCTTCTAGCCAGAATTCGAAAGCCCTATCCCAGGCAATGTTTAACCGTTTTAGTATACCCTCTACGCCGCCCGCCGCTTCAATCCAGTCGTTGAACGCGTCGACCAAGGGTTCTATCCTGCTACTGATACCCTTACCGATTAGCTCCATGAAATCGCCGAAGTTATTCTTAGCTTTCGCCACCTTACCAGCGAAAGTATTGCCTATGGCTTCGTTTACACCGCCAAAGTTCTGAGCTAACACCTCAGCCAATACGGTGGCGCGTTCCATTTCGTCGCCAAGTTCCAGCTGTTCTTTTTGAGCATCGGACAATGAAACACCGTATCTACTCAACGCACCCACCTGGCCCGACATAACCTTACCAACTAAGTTTCCTATGGTCACCATGTCTTCTTGGGTGACATTAACACCCTTAATCTGTACCGCCATATCTAGTAGTGACGGGGTTAACGTCTTGATCGTATCAGCCTGCAGGGCGAATGTTGCAAGTTGCGCCTGACCCATCATTGTGACCTCATCGCCAACAACACCGACCCTCTGCAGGGCAGCGGCTTGGTCTTTCAGTGATTGTACATGTTCGTCTGTAGCGCCTTTAACGTTCTTAACTAACGTCTCTAGCTGTACATTAGCGCGCTCTTGTTTGTTCCATGCTCTAATGGCCACAAAAGCGCCTGCGGCGGCGGCGGCACCCATGATGGTTAGCCCTTTGGCAATTTTTTTAGCACCGGCCAAAGCACTCTTCGAGAAATTTTTAAACTTCTTACCTAGATTACCAATAGACTTGGACACGCCTTTGAGTGCAGTTTTAGCCTGCTTGTTGTTGGCCTTGATTATGATTTCGAGTACGGCTTCGTTCATTAGCGTTTAGTCCTGTTCTGACGCACTTACTTTTTAGGCTCTGACTCATTGTGCTTGGCGTCCTCAGTTTCTATCATATCAAGTATATCAAGAATTTCCTGTGGTTGCGCCATGTATTCTTGGTACGTCCACTTCATGTGCCTCATCGTCAACGCCCTGGCTAGCATCGGCGATACATTGCCGTGACCTCTGATTATTAGTTTTTGGTACTGTTTTTTGTACCCTTTTTTTTAGGACTGTCTTCGTCGTCTTCTGCTTTGATTTCCTCGGTTACTTTGTTAATAACCTTGGTAATCGCATTGTAGTCGTCAATGTCGAGAGCTATTGCTAGTTCGTACAATTCCTCGGGCATTCCGGTTTGACCCTCAACCTCTGTTAGAAACCTGCGAAGCTTAAGCCTGATTAAAGTAATCTGTGATGAAGCGTCAATCTTCGTAGAGGACTTATCGTTATCATCAACTGTAATGTCAGCGGCGTTAAGCAGTACGCTTAGTATTGCCTCTTTGTCGGCGCCGGTAGGGCGCTTGCGCGCGCGCGCAGTCTTACCAGAGTGAGGTAGTTTTATCTCAATCGTCTCTATATCGTTATTATTGGTTGGCATGGGATACTCCTTATTGGTTTATTTAAATTACTGCTACGTTGTTTATGACCTTAACATCATACATCTGACCGTCGGACTGCTCTTCAACAGGCTTATACTCTATCTCAGAGTAAAGCACTTCCTCTTGGGTTAGGCTAGGTTTAGGATTTGAAACTGCTCGTAGGTCGTTAATAGTAACACGCAACTCATAGGCCTGAGTCTCGGTGAAGTGTCGTATGACAACGGCGCGCTTTTCCAAGTCTTGATAACGCTGTTGCTCGTCTGGTGTGTCAAAGAAACGTTTAACATTGAACTCTATGTCACCTTGCAAACGAACTAAGCTAGCAGGGTCTTTGTCACCTGTTCGAACGCTACCATCTACATTCTCAAAATCGTGCATCACTTTCCAGTTGGTATCTGTCTCTAGTCGTATCTGTGCGGCTGTGAGCGCTGTGGCTGCGTCTGCAGCAAAGCGATACTCACTCGAAGACAGCAAGAATGGTGTGCGTAGGCTAAAGCTTGGTGTTGCAGGTCGCAGTGTTAATGTGTCGCCTGCATCTGCTGCATCCCAGTCTTCGGTGGTTGTGAAGTTTGTGCCGTCAACAACCGACGCAACAGTTCCACTGACATAGGCTGAACCATCCCAGAACTGTACTAAGTCTCCAACTACTAATCCGTTAGTAGGGTTGTCGTCGTAATCTGTAGCAAGTGTAACAGTAGTTGGTGCGCCGCCGGAGCTGGTCGATGCAATCTTGCGCGACTGGAAACTTCCCAGGCCTGAGCCAATAATATTTAAGTGCATTTCGTTCTCTTCGTATGACGGTTGTATCTCGGAAGCTTGGAAGCCCCAGAAACGTTGAACGATATGACCTGAGCTAATATCAATCGTATAGCTATTAGGGTCGGTTGCGTCTAGCGTAAACGGATGAGTGTATGGTCCGCTGCCGGTTGTAGTACCCTTTTTAAGTATCATATCAAAGAAATAGCCGGCCGTATTTGGCTCACCCATGACCTCTATACTGCCACTGTGCGATCTCATGCCTGGTAGTACTTGTCGGCGTTTAGCTTTAGAGCCAACTATAGGATTATCCTCAACATAATTAGCGCTAGTAGTCAAATCTTCATTGTATGCAGGTACATATACCGCTGGCGTGACAGCCGTATCGACAGCCGATTGTTTACCAACAGCGACATATCCTAAGGGTGCAATTCGTTCAGCCATGATTATTTCTCCTCTGTTTTCTTAGTCGTTTTTCGTACTGGTTCAAGTAGTTCAAAGTTAGGGTTCTCGATTACGAATGAGGCCTCGACTGTTTCACCTGCTTCAACTGTACCAAAACCCCGTAGCGTTTGAGGCACATTGCTGATGTTCTTATGTCTGTAGGTTGTCTTTTTGCTCATGCTCATAAAATCCTTTACTTTATTATAGTCGTTTTAAGTCCGCTGTCCAATTTCTATAAGCTCATGAGCGGTAAATTGGATGTGTGCTTCTGATGTTAATAGCTCATCGCCGCGTTCGCCAATACCATAATCAATAGTTACGTCCTGGTGAATAACGACATCGTCCAATGTGAAGTTGGTTCTAAGTATGCCCATAAGGCTCTCTGGGATGAATTTCTTAGTAGTTATATCCCTAGCACCAACTAATTGCTTTAAACGCTTGTAGCCTAGCACTGTGTCTTCCTCAGCGCCTACTTCATCGCGCTTATTAACAACAATCTTAATAGTTATCGTTTCCTGCCACTTATCAAAGCCAGTCGGGCCAATCAAAGTATTGGCGCTGCTAGTCTCTACTATGATCGCTGGCAACCTAGAAATGCCAATCAACAGGGGGTCGCCGTCGTAAAAGGCGTTGAACTGCCCTGATGCAAAGTTGTCTTTTAGAAATCGAAGCACCCGAGTCGATATAGTATCGAACACCTTGTCGTCGTCTATGATTATTGGTACTGCTGTACTCATGCTTTGCTCACTTTCTTTTGTAGGCTCTCACCCATCGTTTTGGCGATTGCCTCTTTGCGCTGTTTGTCTATCAACATCATCACGCGTTGTGGCATCTTGCTAGTGCCGAGTTGATGAAATTTAAAATTAGGGTCTTTATTGGTTATGGTGACTTGTTTGCTCGACGACTGAAATTGAAAGCCTCTACTCATTCTACCAGAGGCGACAAGGATATTCTTACCTGGAAACTTCTTAGCTTTGCGACTGGCGTAGGTTGTGTCCAGCCTGGCCCAGCGCTTTTTATACACGCCCCCTTGAGAGGTGAATGGCATAGTACCATAAAACTTTTTTAAACTACCACCAACTTCATTAAACGCACTATTCCAGGCGTCTAGGCTAGCATCTATATTGCCAATAACCTTTTGAACATCGCTAGTATCTAGTCGGCCTCCGGTCAACATGCTAGAATACGTCGCTCATTCTATGAATTCTCTCGCCACCGCCCTCAGATTTTTTAGCATCTTTAGTGGTGTTGTTTGGCCAACCTCGAACTCTTCGCGTAGTCACCAAGCTAGCGCCACTAATATCAACTAAGTCCGCTGTGCCGCTGGCGATGTTCCTTAGCAATTCTCTGCCCTCTTCTAGCATTTCTTTACCGTCTTTGCTGGTGCCGCTAGCTGTCGCGCCGTATTCGTTGATGAGAATGTAGCCGGCCGCTATTAAAATACACACCTGTCGAACGAGGTCGGGTACGTCGTCACCGAAAGGCACGGTGTAGAGAGTGTTTAGCGCTGCGTCAATCTCGGCTTGTGTGCTGAGTCGTTTTAGTGCAACCTCGCCATCTGTGATGTAAGGGTTCTTACTAATGCCGGCTTGTTTGCGTATCTGTTCGGTACTGGCATATTCGCCGTAGTTACCGCCTCGAACGGCCTTGACAGCATTCAAACTTGTAACCTCTGCAGCGGTGCCGCTGTTGAAGTAAACGTGTTTATACCAGAACTCTGTGCTGCCAGTAGCGTCAATATACGTTGTAGATAATTGGTCTGGGTCGAGATCGATAGGGCTGTCAAGCGTTGCGAAACTAGCGTCTAGCGGCACTGAACCGTCAACATTAGCGGCTCTATAAATCTGAATTTGGTCGCCGTATACTGCTCGAACTAGGCTAAAGCGTTTATGCGCAAAGGCTAGTGTACCAACCAGATCAAGGGTCTGTGCTGTGACTGATGATATTTTTTGTTTCTCTACCTGCTCTGTACCGGCGCTACCAAGGTAGATGAAGTCGTTAGCTACTATGTTCTGGGCATTTTCAACAACTACATCGCCAGCACCAACAATAGCGCTCGTAGCTACAAGCGTATTTTCCTTGCTGTTTATCGCTGGGTAGTTTTCGAATACTAAAGTTGCTGACATATTATTCCTTAAATTACTCTAAAATAGCTCTTTCCACAATAGCGATGCTTTAATCGTTGCGCTGTTTACACTCAGGCCGACCACAGTAATTGTTTCTCCAGGCTGCAGTATGAGTTCGTGGGTTACTAAGTTCAAGGACGTTCTGTCGTTTTTACCAGCTAGTGGAGTTGTAAATAGTTCTTTTCCATTAGTAGCTGTAGTCGCTGCAGTATCTATTTCTACTACTGAGTTATCGGTTTCGATATTTGCCCATGACGGCGAACCGCCCAGCGTGGCGTTCATGATTATAGATACTGAACCCAGGTTATTGGCTGAGCTGGCTTCGATTGATGCGCCGATATTTTCCATTACTACATCTATAAAGTTCACCTTTGATGCATACGTGGCTCTGTTTCTAATCGTAAAGATTGGCTTCGCAGCCTGAACACTACCCTTAGTCTGTTCTCCTGATGAGTTATGCGGTTGATGAAGTTCTATGTGGCTGGTTTTACCCTCGATGAAATATGCGTATGAGCTAGATTTTATAATAAGGTCAGTGGCGACGTCCTTGTTGTCAGCGTGTATTGTGAAGTGGAAGTTAGGGTTGTGTACAGATGGTTCAGTATTTAGATTTGCGTATTTAATTTGATGTACTTCAATCAATAATCCTGTCGACGGGTCTTCTACGTGTAGGGTAATAGCGCCTGCACCTAGATATTGATACTGAATATCAAAAACATTTAGCATAGTTTGGTCTAGGGTCATTCCTGACCGACCGGTTCCGTCCAGTTTATCATCCCACTCTGATTGCGCAACGGTGGTCAATACGTCGTTTTGAAACCTGTGAAAACCAAACACCGTGCCTACGAACCCGATCATGTAGCCGTTTTTAAAGGCTTCCGAGCTGCCCATTTCATCTACTAGACCAACTAATTGCTCTGTTGCTGCAACAGGTGTTGTAAACAGCGCCGTAAATCGTGCTAACCCACCAAGGCCAGCCCTGTATTTAGCGTGTCTTACACTGGTGATCATAGCCATGCCATTGGCGCTAGCGCCGGTAGACACTACAGCCATAGCGTCAGCTTGAGTTACTGTGCCTCCAACCTCTACGATTTCGGTTAGATCGGCGTTATCTACGGTGTATTCAAAGCTATTTTGGAACTGTGGGTGTAATTCTGCTGTTCTTATATCACCAAAAGCGGTGCGAGGAATTGCAGCGTCACGGCCCAGCGAGTCAACAGTGCTAACTACATCGGCGTATTTATTTCCGACGCCTACTTTTGCCCTATTCACGCTAACCCCTTTCGATATAGAGTACTACGGTAAATGTGCGGTTGGCTGCCTGCGCTCCTGAAGCTTTTATCGTGATTGTATTCACGCCGGACACTGGCGCTCTAATTGGATGATTATTGCTGTCAGCTTCAAATATTGTAGTTACGCTCTCGGCTATGGTAGCGCGAACAAATACTGTATAGCCGTCGGCGTCCATAATTCTGAGGGTGACAGTGTCGGTGTCGTCGAGATCGGGGGTAACAATAATAACCCTGCGGAGTAATCCGTTTAGGTTGATATCGCCGGAAATAATCTCATCGTCGTCAGATGCGACAACCATTATTAGGGTTGATTTGTGTCGTTGTATTCTAAATTTGCTCATACGGTTTTACCCTTTCGGAGTACGCCATATTACCATTGGCGTTAAATTGCTACTATTTAGAGGCTTTTTTCTGTGCAGCTAGCCACTTGTCTTTGGCGATGCGCTTGCCATTCCTGCGATACCATAGCTGGCCGTGTACGTCTTCGGTAGTATATTCAACCTTTTTCAGTTTGAAATTAGCAGGTACGGCCTTAGGAGCTGTCTTAGTTTTCCTAGGCTTGGTTACTTTCTTAGGTTCTGGCGCTTCATCAGTTTCAGTCTTTTTACCAGTAGCTTCAATAGTGCCGGCGTCAATCAATAGCTTAATCTGCTCCTCGTTGAGCGCTACAGCTGCGATTTTGTCGCCAGCTTCAAATACCTCGCCATTGTGCCTAAGTTGTGATAGTACGTTGAAATTTTTTGACATGGGTTACTCCTATTAAGTTTCGTATTGATATTGCAGTGTTACTAGTACTTTACCGCCAGCAGTTGACTTAGCTGCGGTTAGTTTGTAGTAGCTTCCAGCCACTACAGTGTTATTTGTGGTCGGTGTTGCCGTTTTCTCAAGGTTGATTGCGCCGTCTAGTGGGTAGGTCAATACGCCGGCGGTAGAATTTCCAGTAGCATTAGCACCAGTGATAGTACCTGCGTCAGTGCCGGCTATAACCAAAGTGGCTATTCCTAGTATCTTAGTAATCCGTACTTTGCGTGGAAAGAATATCTTAGTTGCGGCTTGCTCACCAGTCTCGAAACTCATTGGTACGGTTACGATTTGCTTGGTGGCTACACCGCTATCTGCGATCTGTTTCTTGAGTGCCATGATTTACCCTTTCTAAGCTATAGGGTTAGTGATTAGATAACCTGCTTCGGCTGCAACTAGTTTAGGCTCGTAGTAATCTGTGACCTGTACCCATTCGCCCTTACCGTCGTCTCGCTCCCAGTTGTCTACTTCTAGATCAGCGGTCAATTGCAGTGTGTAACCTAGAGTTGCGCGGCGCAAACTAGGTGTTTGCTCTACCTTTGCGACAACAGCGAAGTTACCCCAGACATAGGCTACTACATCGGTTGCACCCTCTGCGGCCGAGTTAAATCGTGCCTTAGGTACTATTAGGTTGTCTACCTTGAACAGTTTGGCCATCATTTCTTGCGTAAGTACACCAAGCGAGTTGTACTTCACTCGTTCGAGCAAGTCGGGGTGTTCGCTTAGTATTGAGAATACTGGGTAAGGAAGTATCAATGTGTTGGCACCAAAGCCATCCTTGATAACAGCGTCCATGGCTGTGCGGATGTCGGAAAACGGTGTCGAGTTGGTGTAATCACTCCACTGGTTTGTACCAGACAGGGTTGTCTTGTGGGCAGCTGCGTAGCTAGCGGCAGTCGTAACTACTGCTGCAACCTCTGCTTCGTGGTCAACCATCATGCTTTCAGTAACTATTGCAGTGTGATCTTCGCGTGGTGAGTAAGGGTCGTCAGCCTGTGTAAGCTCGTCTTTTTCAATCCATGAGCTTAGTGAGCGTTCTTGAAGTGGGCCATAGGCTGTTTTAGTCATATTAAAGGTAACTTCGCTAGCCCTAGCTCTGCCAGTTCGCTTTGCGCTACTTCGGCGTAGGTTAGCTCTGTCATAAACAAAGTAGTGACCTGATTTCTTGTCTACGTTTACTCTAGGGAAAATTCGATCAGCAACAAAATCTGTTGCGTCGTTAGTGAATGCTACTGAAATGTCTCGTAGGATTGCGTCGTTGAATATACTTCTTATTAGTGGCATGTCATTCTCCTTAAGTTACTTCTTCATTAACAGCTAGGTAGCTAATTACTTCACCATCTGCGCCAACTTCTAGGCATATACCGATTACTCTATCGGTAGTTGTCGTAGTGGTGATTGCTTCACCAGATGAGTTAGTTGTCAGTTTGTCGTTGATTGCAGTGGTGCCGCCAACTTCTACTTTGCCGATGCCGTTAGCATTGATAACTCGGACTTCGGCGCTTTCGCCCTCTTCGGGTGCGTTCTGTAGAACGCCGACCATTACGTCTGCGGCGTCGTCAGCTAGGATAACTTCAAGGTCAGAATTCAGCTTTACAATAAAGTACTGCTTGGCTGATAGATCAGCTCCAGCTTCAAATATTTGTACATTTCCGTCGTTAGTTATAGCCATTACATTTCTCCTTGAGTTTCTTTATCATACTTTGCTGCAAGGTCTTTGTCACTAGCTCGAACCTGTTTAAAGGCCTCGGCTAATGTCAGTTTCTTGTCGGCTTCTTTGGCTTTGGCAATTAACTTTTCAGCTCGTTCTTTAATCTCGGTGTATGCGGGTGCGTCTGAACCGTGGTCTGCACCATTCTCTCCAAATAGCTCGGATGTAGGTAGCTTTTCAACAATGCCGTCAAAGGCTGTCTTCTGGTCTTCGTTTAGTGATGTGTAAAATTCTGAAACTTCACTCATCATTGCGACAGGGAGTTTTACACCCTCTTTTTCGTTGAATGCAGTTGTCTTAATATGCTCGGCAGCTTCGCTAGCTTCTAGTTTCTCAATAGCAAGTCGGCCAGCGCCGGCGTCAGATTTCATTTGTTCCAATTCAGCAGCGGTAACAGTAACTACTTTCTTGCCGTTTTTAGCTTTCTCAGCAGCTTCCTTTTTGTCGGCTTCAATCTTAGCTTCTGCGTCTGCAGCTTCTTTAACCTCTTTAGCTTCTCGGGCTTTTTTCTCAGCTTCGGTTTCTTTTGCCTCTAGTACAGATGCAAAAGTAGACTTTTGATCGTCGGTTAGTTCATCAGAATGATTTCGTAAAAATTCCTGTTCCTGTTCAGATAGGTCTTTAGCTTCTTTTGTGACGATTGTTTCGAGTTTCATCTGGTTCTCCTCGGTTAAATAAATGACGTTTTTCTGGTTGTCACCATTATGCTTAGTATTATTATCTTTTGCGGACACGGTTGTCAAATTTTTAAATAAAGGTCGGTTAGTTAGGCCGCCACCAATTAGAACATTGTTGATAAACTTTCCTATCTGTTCTGGGTCTTCGTGGAGAGTTGCGAACTCAGGGCTAAAATAAATGAATTCTTTTTCTTCAACTAATTGTTTGCCGCGCTTAGTCCATTCAATAGAACCCCACAATGACAATCCACCAAAACTATTGGACTCAATCGTTAACTCGGTTATCCAAGCCGCTGCGCCGCCAGTGGTGTTATGTTCTATGTCAATAGGTACGCGATCGCCTTTGCGTACGCCGTTGTCGAAGTTGCGCACATACTCTTCTAAGTCTTCTTTGCCGATTTGGAAAAAGCCATGGGACGGAGTATCCCATTCGCCGGTCTGTAGTAATTCAATCTTATCTGGGGCTTCGCCTTGTTCGACTTCGCCAGCTGACAGTGACAGTAGTTTGCTAAAGTTAAAATCTTTCATTGAGGACTCCTTAGTCAATATTATAGTATCACTATTACGGAAATATCAAAACCATACTGCTTCTGCAATTAACATGCGCCCCAGGGCTTTCAATGCCTGAGTCAAAGCTGCTTTCGAACGTTGCATCTATCTTTACTACCTGGCTATCTAGCTCCTCACAGATAGGCGAGGTATTGCTGTCTAGAACCGCTTGCCATTCTTTATGTGTCGCGCCGGCATCCTTGCCGAAGTCAAGTAGGCCATTGCCATAACTATTAACTGTTTCAGTTCGGGCGATTGTAGTAGAGCGAGTCGGGTTTTTAACGATTTTGTTAACTCGCTTACTAGCCTGCTCAACAGTCTCACCGAGGTCAAGGCTGGTCTGTACGCTTCGATTTATCATTTTGCGCGTATTGCGGTTAGTCTGAGTAATCAACTTTGCTGCGTGTTTCTTAGCGCTAACCTGGGCTATACCAATTACATCGTCTGCAGCTAACGGCAGGGAGTAGATATTTATGCCAGCACTTACGCCGTTTAGCGTACCTAGATATATAGAGTCGTATACTGCCTGTTTGAATATCTTGCCCTCACGCTTCCACTTATCATCGCTCATAGGGTCGACGATGGCCGCTTTAACTACGCGCCGGCGGTATTCGTTCCAGTCGATAAAGGTGTTTATACGCTCGTTAACCAGGCCGTTAAAGTACTTAATTAAGTCACGCTCTAATTTGGCCTCTAGTTTTATCATCTTGCGCAATGACTCGGGGTCGTCTTCAAAGGCTGGTCCGAAACGTTCACCGGCCCGAATGAGTCTACTGAGATTGACGTACTCGTTAATCAGCGCTGATTTGCTCACTTATGCGCTCCCTGAGTTTTTTGGCTTCTATTATTAACTCGCTGGCTTCTTTTGTTTCGTCTTCGTCTTCGTCTTCTTTTTTGCCGGTTAGCAAACTAAGTAAATCTGGTTGGCTCTTTTTGCGCTTCTCGTCGTAGTTGTCCTCTAGGTCTTCACTCATTTCAGGTAGGTGCATTATTGTGCGTACATGTTTCTCAATATCTGACTCCATGGTAATAGCGCCAGAGTCGATAAGTGCTTTCATGGATTTAGTGAACTTGTCTATATCGTCTTGGCCGATTTTAGTAAACTTGAGTTTTGGATACTCAGTTACACCAAGGCCGTTAAGATCGATGATGTTTTTGATAATAGTATTGTTAATCGTAGCCGCTATGTTTTTAGCCATAGCCTCTAAACTCATAATAAAGAATGGCGACTGATCTTTGCTAGCTGCGAATGAACCGCTTGAACCTTGTGAGCCAATATCTAGGAACTGCGCTAGCACGTTTACGTATATTTGTCGGTTGTGGTGGCTAATGCTCTTCATAGGGTCACGCAAGCCGCCCTGCTTCATGTCCATAAATTCATATTCAAAGCCCGCAGGTATCTCGATAAAGCCCTCTTCGTTGGCGCGCGCCTCGCGGGCTATTTCCCGTGCCTCTTCTTTGTCTTCGTCTCTAGCGCCCTCTGGCGTAACCAGTTTAGGAACGCCAAGACCGTGCTTTTCATGGGCTACTGCATCAATCTTATATAGACTGTCTTTAACGTACCAGTGCCGATAGGCAGCGCGGAGTATTGATACACCCTCCCAGTTGTCGCCCTCTTTTTCATTAACGAACTTAGTCAACTTGATATCAGGTATTGATGCCCTACCGCCTTTGGGTAGTTGCTGGGTAATTCCTGGTTCTCCGTTTTCCATTTCCCACCTGTGTATAGTGGATTGTTTGCGAAAGCCCAGTTTTTTAAGTACGGCGTACTCCTTACCATCTATATCGCCTAGGGTAAAGCACTGTTCAAATACGCTATGGCCAAAGTCTAGGAACGTCAACAACTCGCGCATGAAGTCCTCGAAGTTAATACGGTCGAATAAACTGTCTCTAACTATTATAGCCGCTAATTCATCGGCTGGCTCTTCACTGGCCGACTCAATAGTCCAGTTAGCACCTTGAATAGGCAACTTAACGACCTGCAGGCTAGCACGAACTGTACCGTCTGATTTACGCATTTTGTTGAAGATATCAAGTCCGGTCTTACCGGCAAGCTTACGGTTGTACTCTTCCCGCGAGATAATGCCGGCGCTAAAGTAGATGCCTGATCTTCCAATTTCTTTAAATAGCTTACTGCTATCAGCAGCTAACTTTTTCTTACGATCTTCGCTTGTTGGGTGGTTTCCCATTTAATACTCTTCTCCCATCATACCGCTTGTGAATGAAGTACCAGCTCTGCGCCTACGGCTTGGTGGTGTAGCCTGGTCTGTTCGCGCTTGTTTGCGCCTATTACCGTAAGTACCTATCGGTTTGTTTAATAGTATATCAACGCCGAAGACAACGCAATCCATAAGGTCGTCATAGGCGCTTTTAGGAAATTCTACTATCTGATTATATAATTCTTCGGAGTGCTTTATGCCGTCTACAATGAATATCTTGCCGGCTTCGAAGTGTCGGCTCACCGTAATTGCTCGGCGTACCTTATCGCCGTCTGGTTTAATTTCTCGTACCGGCACACCGCTTAGTGACTGTGATAGCGCCGCTTGAAATGCTACGACCTCAATGCCGACATACTCGGGGTCTTCGCTTTTATCCCACTCCTTAATCTCTTTTATGCTCTCGCTTAGGCTTAAGCGCGCGTTTCCAATGCGTACAATGTAGATGTTTTTCTCAACGTCCTGCAGTAGCATTACCTTGCCGGTGAAGTCGGCGGTATCTTTCTTGCTGATGGCTGGGTCAACAATCATTATCTTACGCTTTATCAAACCTATTGGCGGCCGCTCTGGCACCCATTGCACCCAGTCGCGGTGAATGATTGCATCTTCATCACTAAACGGCTTATTCTGGTACTCCTGTGCGAAGACATGGCTACCTAAATAACCCTGATATGTTGGGTCGTCTCGCATTCGTATTAGCTCTTCTATTGTCCAAAAGTTAGGCCACAGTGAATATTGTTTACCGTCTTTGCCGGTATTTATGGCGGTGTACAGTTTGCGCTCCCAGCTTTGAAATTCCTTATTGCCGTTTATAGCATTCATCAACAAGCTGTCGTGGTGCAGTATCGTACCGATATATACAAGTGTTCGATTTGTTTTGCTCATGGCCGGTATTAAGTTTTTCCTAAACCAGTTGCGCAGTTTCTTACGTTGGTCGCTACTGGTGACGCCCTCGTCATTCTCAAGATCGTCAATGCTAATGAATTCTGGGCGGTACTGTTTGAAGCGTAGGCCTCTAATTTTCATGCCCTGACCTTTAGCTTGAACGCGTATACCAGTTTTAGTAACGAAGTCGCCACGGCTCCATCGTAGGGTTGTTAGATCGCCGTATAGCCATTTAAATCTAAAGCTGTTAGATAGTGCGCTTGCTAACGCGTCTACCTGCTCAACCGACTGTGTGTAGCTGTCTGAAATAACTAAGCCGTAGTGCCACTTACGGTTGGCTATGGCCCAGCTCATATATATTAAGTTGACTACTGTGGATTTAGCGAAACCACGCGGCGCTGCAATCGCTTTAAATCCCTGGGTAGTACATAGGTCTACTATCTCTTTATGAAATTCAGGGCTTTCAACCGTTACGTAATCATCGCCAAAACAGAACCAGGCGAACTGCATTATGTTGTCTGGGTTCGAAAAATAACTGCGTAGGGCGTATTTTCCACGCTCACCCTCTTTAGCTATCTGTAGTATTTGCCTCTTGCTCAGCTTCACGACTAAGTATCTCCTGCATTAGCTGCTCTTCTACATCACTCGGTAGGTTGTGTGGAATTGGCACGTCTTCATTTAGGTTATGGGCGATGTTGGTGGGCAGGCCTAGTATTAAACGCTCCATGACGGCCGCTTCTTTTAGCACGGCTGATAGGCCACGTAGTTCAAGGACTGTTAAATTGGCGAAGCTAATTTTGCCCTCATCGTCTATAGCCTGGGCTTCGGCTAGTTTGCCGTTAACTATGGTCTGCATATTCTTGAATGCTACTAAGTGTCTGTCGTCTACGGTGATACGGTTTTTAGCAGCTTTGTCCATGGCTTTGTTTTCGGCATTGTCGGCTACCTTTTGGCGAGCAGCTAGCCACCCCTCTTTCGCAGAGTGTTGTTTCACGGTCTTTAATGAAACACCGTACTTCTCAGATATCGCTTTTAAGGACGGACTACCACTGTTAACATAGTCCATCTTAGCTTGTAGCCAGTCGATCTTAGGCATGGTGTGGCTCCTCTACCATGTCCACGGTTTGACCCGCTAGTGAATGAGTGCAATCGCTCAGGAACTTAATAACTCCGTCGGTCACGAACGAATGGCATATCTCAGTAACGTATTCGCCATCATAATCAACTGGTGCAGGGTTGGCGTTGCTATGGCCTTTGGGGTGTGTGTATTTAGTTAATATGCTTGGTGTGAATGTAGGCTTATTTAAGTCGCCATTGAAACCCCATACATGACGTTTGTCAACATGTTTCACGAATATAATGTGGCGCATTTCACAGCCTACACAAAAATACCCATAGGCAACAATCTCTTTGCCTCTGTCTAGTTTTACGCCTTTTAACTTAGCCATTACGCATTACTCCTTTATAGCAATTATAGCACCGCCGCTATGCTGGTTGTTCGCTTTTAACTTCCGGCGTTAATTCCTGCCAGGTTTTTTCCCAATTCTCTTCGTCGATAAACTTGGCATAGCGTTTACGCACTACGTCAATGTAGGCAGGGTCGATTTCCATGCCGTAGCAAATACGGTCTGTTTGTTCGCAGGCAATTAGTGTAGAGCCTGAACCTAGGAAGTTATCAAATACAACATCGTTTGTTTTGGAGCTGTTTTCGATCATATAAGCCAAAATGCTAATAGGCTTCGTTGTAGGGTGGTCTTCGTTATTAGTGCCTCTATCAAACTCCAGTATGGTTGTCTGCTTCCTGTCGCTGTACCAAGCGTGACTTTCGCCAGGCTTCCATCCGTAGAGTATGGCTTCGTGCTTCCAGTGGTAGTCTTGACGCCCCATAACCATCGTCTGTTTTACCCAGGCTAGGCATTGACTTAGCTGCAGGCCAGCATCTTTGGTGGCTACTTGGAATTCATAAGACTTCATGTGTGCGTGAAAAATATAAAAAGATGCGCCCTGGTTCATGTATTCCTCGGCTCGGCGAAACGCGTCTGATAGAAACACCAGGAACTCTTCGGTGTCTTGTTTGTCGTTTTCGATCTTCATGGCTTTTTTAGACTTGCCAGTGTAGTCAACATTGTACGGTGGGTCGGTAAGATACAGGTTGATTTTCTGTGCGCCAACTAGCTTCTTGGTGCTGTCTTCGCTCGTAGCATCGCCACACATGATGCGGTGTCGTCCAAGTTGATAAACCTTACCCAGTACGGACTCGGGTTTTTTCTCACTCACCTCTGGCGGGTCGTCTTCGTCTGCACCGTTTCCTTTATCGCTTAGATCGAGCGGCTCTAATTCGTGCAGCATTAGATCGCCGTAGTTATCGTCTACCTTAAGCTCTTCAAGTATCTCAGCTAATTTTAGTTCATCGTAGTGGCCGGATATAGCCTGGGAGTTCATGAGTACGTTTAGCTTTTTCTCGGCGTGTTTATTCAGGTCTACCACATCGCACCATACTTTAGTCCAGCCCACCACCTCGGCTGCCTTTAGTCGCTGGTGACCGGATATGACCGTCATATCTTTGTTTATAATCAGGTTTTCGCGTTGGCCAAATTCTCTGAGGCTTTCGACAAGGCCGCTAAATTCGGCTTCGTTGATAATTCTAGGGTTGTACTCGGCAGGTTTGAGCGCGCTTATGTTAAGCAGTTCAACTTTCATCATAGGATTTTTAGCCATGGGTTACTCCTTTCGCTGTAATCAATATAGCACAAAAGCGCCTTGATAAAAAAGAGATAGATGGCGCTTTCATGTCTGCTTTGGGTTCGGGCCTAGGTTGGAGGTTGGCCCGTAGTTTAGATGTGAGGTGCTGCATACAGGAGCTATGCTGATTTATTTATACCATAAGCACCGTTTTAAGACAATAAGCTACTGCTCCGCTATCCCGCAGACGAACCCTATTTACTATTACGCTTAGTAGTTATTGATTACTTACCTACTGTCGGCTCCGCTCAAGTAATCTCATACTTTTAATGTACTCAGCGAGTTGGCCAGTTCTCAGCCACGGTACTGGCAGACCTGTGAGTACACCAGAAGTTTTTGTTTAAAGTGGTTACTTCTTGTAAATCCACCTACGCATAAAAGTGCTTGTACTAGAGCTTGCATGTGGTACAATGTTAGTACCGAATTTTGCAAATCGAATAACGGCTCCCACGAGGGGGCTGTTAACTTTTCTAGCGACTATGAATTTTGCACATCGATAGTCGAATACATCATAGCTCATGGTGCTAAATAAACCAAGTAAGAATAATTTCTGGTGGACATGCCGGCATTGCAGCCGAGTATCGTATGCAAGCAGTGACGATCAAAACGTTTCATGCCCATGTGGTGCTGCTTCCTGGTAACGCTCCAGGCGAGTCCGAAGACCACGGGTTTACAGTCCGCTCCGCCTCTTTAACGGCATACAACAGCATAATCTATAGACAGCAGGACTGAGGGCGGATGGTACTACGGCTTACGGGTGGATTAGTTTCGCCGTTCTCTAGCACTATGCGTCCATAGCGTTACCCGATTTAGCTGTCCCCTTGCGGTTGAGCGAGTTCCGAAGAACGTCCATGTTCCCTCACTTCTACTGTCTATTTAACTATCTAAGGCACGCCTGGAACTGGTCGGAAAAACTACAACCTTAATGAAAAAGCTATACTGCCCTTTGGCAACCGTTCCAGCTATTCGCGCCCTATCCTTAGCCGGATTAGGCTTTCGCCCCTTTGCTAGTCAATTTGTTAAAGCCCTTTGATTATAGCATACATCCGGTGCGCAAGGAGAGCATCCCATGAAACCAGCCTTGCGCCTCTTAATTCTATCAGTAAAACCAACTCCGCGAAATATAATATGATTGCAGGGCTTGACATACTTTTATTGAAGCCCTATAATGGTGCATGAACGAACGCAAGGCCAACATACTCGCCTCAGCAGAAGTTCACCGAACACATTAAAAATCATCCTAACAGGATAAAGTCATACAGTTAACCCAGGCGGTTAGGGCATAGCGAATATGCACAACTGGCGTATATAGCAATCGGGGCAAGCCTAGCTAACAGTCCTAAGATTTGTACAATTAACGTCGACTGGCTGATCGCTTGTATTAGCTGTATGACTTGGAGGATTATGTTAATTAAAGACGTCCTAAAATTTATAGAAGATAACTCTGGTGATGTTAATACCATGAGATCGATACGCTTGGCAGCCGACAAGGCCGTTAAGTCTTATAATGCTACATTAGCCACGGTTGCACCTAAACAACGCTACAGCGACGAGTCTATGGCTATAGCAAAGTATTTGTGGACTGAGATAAGCGCGCGCTACACATTCTATAAGGAAGCGAATTTAGAAGCCTGGGCTGACGATATAGATAAGCTACACCGCATTGACGGCTTCGACTTTGAACTGATAAATATTGTGGCTGTATGGTCACAGGATGATAGTTTTTGGCGACAACAAGTACGCAGCGGTAGCAACCTACGCCGGCACTTTAAATCGCTACTCGTAAAGGTGAAAGAAACCGAAGATAACAAAGTTAAGATATATAGACCATGAGTGAACTACTTGCACTTCATAAACAACTACACGAATTAAGACCTGGGTGGAACGATACAGAATATGTCCTACGAAAATACTCACTAGCACCCGCGTCGATTAAGCTAATGCGACCATCTAAAGGCACGGAAATTCACCCATTGTCTGGTCAGCTTGAGTGGGAGATACCAATTGAGTGGGAGATACCAATTTTCGACACCGACTACATATTAAATAAATTACCCTACAAGATAGGTGGTGGCAACCAGCCTAATGCCTACTTCGCTCTTGAGCAGGACAAAGGCAAAGGCGGGGTTATTGTGTGGTCAACCGGCTATCTGACGATAAAAGACACAGTGTCAGAGCTAGTGCCACAACAAGACGCACCGACGCCAGTTGAAGCACTGTCAAAGCTAATTCTTAAATTGGTAGAGAGTGGTTTGCTGTGAGTGGAGAGCTAAAGTTTAGAGCTTGGGATAAAGTAGGCAAAAAGTGGGTTGACTTTACACTAGACGATTTAAGTGTTGACATGAGTGGTGGTTATGCTATCGAAGTTGACGGATCATACCTTTCAGACCTCGAGAATACCAGAAGGTTTACAGGCTTAAAAGACAGAAATTCCGCTGAGATATTTGAGGGAGATGTAATTGAATTGCAGCAGGGGCATAAACTAGAGAGATCAGAAGTTATATTTTGCGCTGATGAGGGTGCGTTTGCAGTAGACTATAAACTAGACGAAAGAGGCTATCAAGGAACGCCACCCACATTTCTCCTTAAGGATGCTATTGAAGATGGGTGGATGGTTATCGGCAACAGGTACGACGGCAAGGCATTATTGTGAGGATGAATAAAATAACCAAGTGGCCACCCCTAGACGCTATAGTAATACGCATAGATAACCGCGTTGCCTACGGCACTATGTTGCCGTACAAAAAATATATTAGTACTTTAAGATGTTCTCAGAAGACATTAGATATGCTGCAGGCGTTCATGAGGAAGCCAAGGTCGGCAGGAAAAACATACATGGTAAAGAGCCTCCGTGACGCCACGGCCAAACGCGATCGCCTCTCTATATTAGGCGTGGCGGGTTTCAAATGAATAAAGCACTATCCAAAAACAACATGGTTGTTGTCTCTCGCGTTGGTGACTTTTGGGTTGACGATAAAAAAGCTCAATTTGTGTGCGCGCTACTGGAAGATCGAAAGCGTGGCATGGTTCAACTCGACGATAACTACATAAACATAACTAGCATCGACGCGATCGTAACCGCTGAGCAGTACGAAAAGATTAGCGCGCGCAGGCGCGGTGGCTGGCAATGTCGCTGGGAGTATTGGCACGAACGTAATCATGAGTGTGCGCACAATCAAGTGCAAAAAGGAGCTGGCGATGTGTGACTGTAAATCGTATAACAGCGGTGTCGGCACTGTGCCTGAAAAAATATTGACCGCCCCGAAGTGGTCACATAAAGACACTATCTGTATCGACACCTGTATAGTAGATGTCATTACTCATCTGTGGAAAAATGGAGTTGTGACCCTTGGTTCGTGCTGTGGCCACAATACAGAGGTGGCGTCTGTAGTACTCGGCGAGGGTGAGTCCGATTACGACAAGGTAATCAAATTAGTCTGCGCGGTAGACGGCACTCGTAGAGACTGGGAAATTCAGCAATGGCAACTAGTTACCCCTGTACGAATAGTAAAGTAATAAAGGGCTTTACTTCATGAGATTAAAGCGCTATAATGTAAGCATAAGTAAGGAGAGCATCCCATGCCAACCGTAGACTACGACCTGGACATTGACGACGGAGTATACCAAGAGAATGACTTCGTTATTGTTGACGGTGAAAAAATATATAAGGACAGCAACGGAGCGATGTATCTATGAGTAGTGAAAAGAAATCATTAGCCGAAATAGTAAAGCCACTTGGTACACTCGAAGATTTTCAAGCTAACGACAAGTTTTTAGGAGTAGTTAACCAAGAGCCACCAAAAAGCTTCATCAAGGAACACCCCATTGCAAAGGGTGTCAAATACATACCGATTGACAAGATAGAGTTAATGCTCGACATGATATTTCAACGGTGGAATGTTGAAATCATAGAGTCTGGCCAACTGTTCAATTCGGTTTATACAATTGTTAGACTGTACTACAAGCATCCAATTACAGGCGAAAAAGAACATCACGACGGAGTCGGCGCTGTACAAGTCCAGGTTGATAAAGGCGAGAGCGCCAGCAACTTGAGCGCCATTAAGTCAAACGCAATCATGTTGGCCTTGCCAGCATCTAAGTCATACGCCATCAAAGACGCAGCAGACCACATAGGTAAGATATTTGGCCGTGACATCAACCGTAAGGACACGATACCGTTTACAGCAAAGTACGGCGTTAGTAGTGCCGGTAGTGTCAAGCCGGAAGCTAGCGACGAAGATAAAAAACTGGTTGCTGACACCGCTGCCGATATCCTAGCGCAAGCAAAATCTGGTGAGGAGAGCCAAGACGATGAAGATAAAGCGTAGCGACAAGGTGCGAATAGCAACGCACCTAATGACTGATACCGAAACAAGGGCTGGCACTTCACGTTTCGACTCGGCCGGTTGGCAAAAGCGCAAAGAAGCAATCGTAGCCAGAGTGAAAAAACAGAGGATTATGGCTGCTTTAAGGGTTGGCCTGATTAACAGAAAAGCTAAGGAAACACGTATCAACATTGCCAACGCTAGGAGAAAGAGGCCATGAAACTAATAAACAACATAGGCATAATTGTGGGCTACATAGGCATGATCTTAATGTACGTTGTGATTACGGTAGGGTTATTGTCCTGGGTCATAATGCTGCTCGGTGGTGCAATCGGTACCGCCTGGGGTGTTGAGGTGCTAGCCACGGCGGCGTTCTGGGATTATTGGTTAATAGCAGCGGTGATAACAACGATTAGCATAATTAAATTAGGGGGTAAGAGTGAGTGACGACAAGCTACAAGTAATATTATCTGAGCAGGGCATAGCCAAAGACGAAGCCACTACGCTTGTTAAGGCATTTGGTGGGCCATTCAAAGATGCCGGCTTAATACTAGCCGACTACAAAACGATCGTAGTTACGAAAGAGAGTCAGACCAAGCTAATGGGTCAAGCGCGCAAAAAGCGGCTAGCACTTAAGCATGTTCGCACCACTGTTGAGAACAAACGCAAAGAACTTAAATCAGGCATTATCAAACAAGGTCGTGCAATCGACAACGTTGCTAGATTTGTGAAAGATGTCATTGTACCCGCCGAGGAGTACTTGCTGCTACAAGAGAAGTTTGCCGAAATAAAAGCTGCAGAACGCGTAGCTAAAATCATACTAGAGCGCACCGAAAAGCTACTCAAATATGTTGACGACATATCTGTATACAACCTCGACGATATGACCGACGAGCAATTCGACACCGTACTTGCTGACCTAAAGAGTAAGCACGAAGCCGAGCTGGCCGAAGACAAACGCATAGAAGATGAACGCCTAGCCGATGAGGAAGCTGAGCGCAGAGAGAATGATCGCATACGCAAAGAAAACGAACGCCTAAAGGTTGAAGCTGACAAAAAAGAAGCCCTGCGAGAAAAAGAACGAAAAGCGGACGCCGATGAATTAGCCAAAGTCGAAGCAGCAAATAAGAAAACGCTTGATGCCGAGCGTAAGAAGCGTGAGGACATAGAGGCTAAGCAGGAAGCTGCAGACGACAAAAAAGAAGCTGAACGACTAGAAGCTGAGGAAGCAGATCGTAAGGCATTGCTAGCGCCCGACAAGGTTAAATTGAATACATTCGCTAAGGCCATTGAACTGATAAGGACTGAAAAATTACCGGCCGTCAAAACCAAACAGGCACAGGACGTAGTTAATAAAATCGACGAGCAGTTAACTAAAATGTTCAACCTTATAACAGAGGAAGCGAGGAAGTTATGATAGTAAGACAAATTAAAACAACCAACAACACAGTACTAGCTAACAGAATTAAAGAGCTTGGTGTACGCCTAGTGGCCCGTGAAGCCGGCGTTGACTACAGCAATCTCGCAAAGGCTGTGAATGGCAAGCTACCTATCAACAGTCAGATGGAGCTAATGCTTTCATCGACAGTATTCGTACTGCAGGCCGAGGCTAGGCCAGAGCCAACGCACAAGGTCAAATTGACGGCAGTGGTTGTGTCTAAAACTATAACCCAGAAAAACGTTGGTGTTTATGTTAATGGCAATTTCGTTGGCAACCTGTTGGTTAAAAACATTGACCACGGTGGGTTTATGAAAGCGATAAACTGGGCGCATGTAGAGGGGCCGAAAGATTAGCAAACTAAAAACATATTATTCTACTTGGACTGTAGCATCACCTAAAATTACAAAGTTTGGTTTCAGTTACAGGTGGTATCTGCCGAGGTTTATCTACAAGTGGATTATGGACGACCTGCAATTTATCAAACGCGGCAAAAAACTAATGTATAAAAAAGCTGGGTACAGAATGAAACCCTGCTCGATTATTCTAGGCGGGTTAGATGAGCCACGCTAGCCAAGACCTAAAAATGAAAGAACTCTACCCACCCAAACCAAAGACCAAGTATGTTCAACTCACAGATAAACAGCGTGAACAGCTAAACGATTACTGGCAGGGTGGAACAAACAGTATTGGTATTAAGTTAATAAATAAGGAGGAACGATGAGTAAGAATACTAACACAGGCGATGATAATACAGGTCAAAACAACAGTGGAAACTGGAACAGTGGAGACGGGAACAGTGGATACAGGAACAGTGGATACAGGAACAGTGGAGACTGGAACAGTGGATACAAGAACAGTGGAGACGGGAACAGTGGAGACGGGAACAGTGGAAACTGGAACAGTGGATACTGGAACAGTGGATACAGGAACAGTGGAAACTGGAACAGTGGATACGGGAACAGTGGAAACAGGAACAGTGGAGACGGGAACAGTGGATACAGGAACAGTGGAGACGGGAACAGTGGATACGGGAACTCCACCGATAGAAGCTCGGGCATATTTAACACCGAAGAGTCTATTGTAATAATGTTCAACAAACCCACCGACAAAAAGTGGGACGAAATTGACCACCCTCACTTCTATGAATTTTATCTTAATAAGTGGATACCCGAATCAGACATGACTGACGAAGAAAAGAAAGCAGAGCCAGAATTTCACGTGCGAAA